>JACCDO010475455.1_pt1 | contig 27837 bp, 19 predicted proteins | sample 7446101 | NCBI WGS metagenome assembly JACCDO01 (sample SAMN15323440, study PRJNA562643) | freshwater metagenome | isolation source: river surface water | place: USA:Blue River Watershed | collected 2017-08-16
AGGCTCCCAGGGTGACAGTAGTAGCACAACTCAGTCGGGTAAACTGCTAGATGCGATGATGTTATCTAGTCAGGAAAGCGATTATTCTAAAGGATATCGCAAGTACATGAGACAAAAGTTCACATTCCTACACTGTACTCCTACTCTGCATCCCAACGGTTACAAGGTTCCGTGTGTTAACACAATCTTACCTCCTGGAATTTATGAGAGTATCATCCTCTACACGGCACACAATCACCCACTATTTAGTTGCTGGTACTTCATGCCTGGCAGCAAGCTAGGCGCACACGGCCATCGCATCTTGTATATTGGACAAAATATCGTGGTGTTTGTGTTGTACCAGTTCTCGGCCATGTTACTGCGCTACCTGCGAGCTGATTACTATGCCTTACAGCTGTTGATTAACGTATTCATCATTACTCCATCAGCGCTGTCGATTGGACTGGTCTTGAGGAGCCTTTACTCGTGTCCATTCACCGAAACACCGCAGTTTCAGAGGAAATATGCGAGATACAAGTCCACTATTCTTTTACTCGGTCGTCTAGCATTGCTGCCGCTATTACTCATTATGGGTGTGGCCTTAATCCTGGCTTGTCTGTTCTCACAAGGTCGCGATATACATCTCACGTTGATTAATTACTTCGTGTTTGTTCAACTCTATGGTATACTTGCAACCGTATTCAACTACACTCTTCTCTTCGTTGATAATTACTGTTACACGGTGACCCTAGCATGGAATGCGGTACAGGTGCTGCGCATTGGGATATTGTACAAGGAACGGATCGTTGCGGAGTCACTGCAAGTAGATCGTGACTACGCATATCGCGTCTACAGGTACCTCTTTGGGTTGGTGGAAATAGTCAAAATATTGAGTCGCAATGATGCCATCAAGGCGAGATGGATAGCAGAAGAAGAGAGTAATGTTGAGATGACTGGGCCATACGCTGTTACTGCTGATAATCATGTGCTTGTTGAGGTGACAGAGAACCCATTAGTACTACTACCTCATCCACAGGAGGTAGCGCCGAGTGTTACCATTGAAGTGATTACCGAGGAAGCAGTTGATGATGACGTCGCTTATGACAATATATACAATAAAGAAGAGGAACCTGAGGTTGTATTCATGGGTAAACTAGCCGTTGATAATCCGTTGAATAACGTGCGCGAGAGAATGAATGATGCGATACAAGAGGATGACGAAACACTGTACATAGAGTACCAGAACCATTGTGAAAATACCGAGTCAGCGGACTACAGCTTGAACAGTGAGACACTTTCATTTGAAGAGTGGAAAGTCAACCGAAAACAGTTCAAACAAGGCACAAGAAAGTCGTTTGTCGCTGCATTTCAAGCGTTTGAAGACCGCGAACAGCAGCTGCAAGATATTAGTAGTTTGAATAATACAATGAATTTGTACAAATCAGGCAGTACACGAGTGAATCCGTTGGCAGCTAGTAAGCGCAAGTAAATACATTTATTATCTATATAATTGTACCTATGTAACTTACAGTATACACCCTCTTACCGGTATGCTGAGGCGGCCTTCATCGAAGAAAAGGAAGAGAAAGAAGAAAAGAAGAAGAGAAAGAAAGTGATTTTTTAGGTGGTTGACTTACGTACTTTTTACCATACTCTAGTCAGCAAAAAACAATGAATTATTTGGTAGTAGTTTTAATTTTCTCCTTGTTTTTAACAGGAGAATGTGCTTCAAAGAAGAGTAAACATAAGCATCAAGGGCTATTGACGCCATATGATGGTCATCATATTTCTTATAATATAAGTTTGAAGGATAACGAGCGGCTAAATAAGGTAATTCATATATTCACTCTCTCATTAGCAAATTAATATGTACAATATTGCTTACTGATGAATCGTCAACTCTTCTTACTCAATTCTTTACTACTATTAGGGTGAAGCGGTTACTATTAATACGCGTGAAGGTAAGTCAGGTCGCGGGATTGTGATTCAAGATGTACTTGCACCTCCCAATATTATTATGGACAAAATTAAGGATATTAGGAATTATCCTAAAGTGGTGCCTACTGTAAAAAAGGTTGATGTATATAGTCAAATTACTCATAAAAATGGTATTTTCTTACTTACTTACTTGCTCACTCACTCACTTACTTACTATTCAACTTTAGGCACAGTACAAGAAGAGGCAGAATTCTCTGTTGGTATATCTATCGCCACATTTGGGTATTTCCTCGTGTTAACATACGAACCAAAATATAATACATACTTTTGGACATTGGATTATAAATATACCAGGTACTTACTCACTCACTCACTTACTTACTCATTCACTTATTCACTTATTCACTTCACTTATCCATTCTAGTGACTTTGATGATAATGTAGGTCATTGGCAGGTGGTACCACATCCAACAAAACCAAATTATTCCCGTGTATTATATTCAGCTGAGGTACGCACTCGTTCACTCATTCACTAACTCACTATCTCACTTACTAACTCATTTAAAGGTTAAACTATTTTCCTGGATCCCTGAATTCGTTGTTACCTTTTTGACCAAAACCGCGTTGATCGAGGCAAATGCGTGGGTGAAACGTGAGTCTGAAGCTACAGCAAAGCAGCTAAATGGCGCCAAGCAACCCAAGCTGCAGCTTCCTGATGTATCCAAGTGCTTCATTGAAGACAAAGTGTCAGCCAGGTAACTCTCTTACTTAACATACTCATTTACTTACGCACTCATTTCTCTTTCTTACTCATTCAAAGATACGTCACATATTGTGCAGATGGACGACGACCAAGAAAAGATGAATTGTAATAAACGAGTTGCGATTACATTAGTTAATTACTTGTATTATAAACTAATTCATTAAAATTTCCCCATTTGAAGTCTCATATGAGGGACGAATGGCTGTGCGAGGGATTCCTTCTCCTTCACCGCAACCGCACCACCTTTCACCTTCATCCAGTTTGGTAGGTCAATTTTAGGTAAATTGGCTTTAGTTCCCTGTATGAGTAAGTAAGTAAGTAAGTAAATGAGTAAGTAAATGAGTGAGTGAAAGAGGAATAGACCTGCTTAGCTTGCTCCTTCTCTGCTTCTCGCTTCACCCACGATGTGCTTTCGGTTAATGCTTTAGAGGTTAAGAAATTCACTACGAAGTTAGGGATCCATGGAAATAGCTTGACTTTGCACGAGTATAACAAGCGTGTCCAACCCTTCTTAGATGGGTGCGGCATGACTTGCCAGTGACCCACGTTGTCATCAAAATCACTGTTATATCTATAAGTAAGTAAGCAAGTGAGCGAGTGAGTGGACAAGGTAGTGGATGAGGGAATATCACCTATAATCTAATGTCCAAGTAAACGTGTTGTGTCGTGGTTCATGATTCAACATTAAGTAATAACCAAACTTCATTCCTAATAAACCAACTTGAAATTCAGCACCAGTTTTTGTGGCACCTGAGTGAGCAAATGAGCAAATGAACTAGTTAATTGGATGGTATTAGAGTCAGTAACCTGTAAAAGTCTTCTTTTTCTCATATATATCAACTTTTTTAACATGTGGTACCATTTTAGGATACATTTTTAAATCCATAATTTTATCTAAGCCTAAATTAAGTCAGATAATGAGTGAGATAGTTAGTGACTGAATATTTAAGTGAGTACATATAGCTTGTGTTGCATTAATATCTTGAATAACAACACCACGCCCAGATTTCCCAGATTGTTCGGTGAATAAAACTGGTTCATTTTTATCTAATTTCTTGCTTTGGTCTTTGGTTACTTTGGTAGCAATAGGTTTACTAAATGTGTAGTGTATAAGTGTGAGTTACTAATAAGGAAATACGTGATATTTACCCATCATATGGCTCTAAAACACCAGTGTGACCATGTGGATTCTTTTTTGTCGCTGCATTAACACAAGATAGTGCTACTAAACACACCAAAAGAATTAAAATCATCTATTATAAACGAATGAGTGAGTAAACTAATGATAACGACGAAGTAAGAAAGGTAATACCATTTTTGCTTGCCTGAAAAGAGTCTCTTCAATGAGTGCGTGAGTGTGATCTTCGCCAACTGTACCGGTGCAGGTACCGACTGGGGGGAAACTGTTTCACTTAGTAAAAAAGTAATTATTATACAGTAAAAGTGATAATTCCCACGAAAATGAGTACGTACTCCAGCGCCTGGATCTTGTCTACGTTGAAGTTATCTAATTGATATTCAATAATTTCCTGGAATTGAATGAAGGTGGTGATAGCCGTTGGAGCTGGATCAACGGGTGGTTGAGGTTCTTCTAGTTGAACATGTGGATGATTTTCTAGTTCATTTTGGACTAAGTAAATATGATCCTTTGATGGGGTATTGTCTACCAGAAGAATAACTTCCTGAAGACTATTGTCGTTTCTTTCATGCTGAAGTACTTGTAATGGTTGTGCTGACACAACCGGCTGTGAGGTGCGTACATACGTTGATAACGCATAATCTTGCTGATAATTCTTCAGGACTATGTGATTATTTGTATTCTGGATTATATTAGGGATAAGTAAAGTAAGTTTATCGTTCTGGGATGGGATGAGTAGCTTGGGTGCTGTAATTGGCACTACAAACGGTATAGTAGGTACATCTAACGGTATAATAGGTACAATAGGTGCAATCAAAGGGTCGTTTACAACATGCAAGGTGTCTAGTAATGCCAGTTGTTTACATGGGGCATGGTCGATGTAGTAATCCGTATTAGCATTCGTAGTACTAGAGTCGATCCTTGCTACCTGTAGGCTTGCTTTTTTAATTGATACTATGCTGTACATGCTGCATATAATAAAAATCATTGTAACTTTTAGGACTATAATTGCATATAGTGTCACTATATGTATCACTCTTTTCGAGGAGCGAACCTCGCTTAACGTACTCAGCTTATCGAGCAACGGCACTAAATGCTGTTGTTTAGCGTCAACATAATCTGTAATAACACTTGTTTTATCCATTTCTAGTAAATTTTCATCACCAAATAAATCTAAAATATTATTAAATTCATTAGCATCTTCATCATCATCATCGGAGTTATCTAAACTGGCATCCAATATTAAGCTGTCGTCTAGAATGATTGATGTATTATTATGTGGTATTGGATTAATTGGTTTATCTAATTGGATTGGCAAAATCGAGTGCCTGACTGGTTGGTATGACAATAAATTAGGTGTTAATGGACAGCTTATCATATATTTATTTTCACTGATAACATCCTCTTGCACTTTAAAAACTGGTGTCTGTGCCTTGCGTAAAAATACTTCCTCTTGACTTATATCATACTGTCTAACCGTCTTTAATACAAACAAGTTTATTAATTAGTTAGTGAGCTAGTGAGTGAACAAGGTAGTAATGGGTGATACCTTCAATGGAGTCACCAATCCACTATTCTCTTTAATTTTACTGAAACTATTTTGTAACCCTTTTTTATCTACTCCACTTTTACGGGGAATATTTGGCGATAAATTCTCTTTATCATCGCTCATAAATTGATCTCGCATCATCTTAAATCTTCTTCTTTCTTCTTCACTTTTTTTGGCGATAAGATTTTCAACGACTAGAAAGGGCCTGTATGGGGACAGTTGACATCAATATTATTTCTGACGCTTTAGTTAAAGCTGAAAGAGCTCAAGTTTGAGCAGAATTTGAGTTGCAAGTGGGTAGAAGTAAGTCAATATTTTGATTAATACATCAAAGTTGAGATTTGCTGTTATTACCGCAGTTTTCGTTATTCCAAAATTAGCGAGTAAAAAAATAAAAGGAAATAAACCCAATGAATGTATCAAGTAAATAGACGTAAAGCGCACCCCGTTACACACAATGTATGAGTACAATCGTGCTGTAAAGAACGTTTCATCAAGGAAGCCGAAAGCGCAATTGACGGCATCAATATTTGATGATAGTGTTGCAGCTGGCATGAATGGAAACTCAGTGTCAGGAAGCGTAACTACCAAAAGTAGCAGTGGTAAGTCGTGTTGGCGCTGTAAAGCAGACATAGATATATCGTGGCGATATTGTATAGTATGTGGAAATGCTGTTAATTTAGATGTGAATAATCCAATGCGACCTATAAGTCCGATAGTAAATGGTAATTCTTACTCACTCTTATTTACATACTTACTTATTCACTGATTCTTTCAACAGTAACAAATAAAGTACATAAAGAAAAATCTATTGAAGAAAAAGTAAAATTAACACTTCCCAATGAGATATTAACGGCGTTAGATCGATACATAGACAACACTAGGTACCATAATCTAACCCATTCACGCGCGCAAACACTCACTCACTCACTCATTTATTAGCACGAATAGTATCAATTATAAACAATCAATTTCTAAAATCAAAAGATTGACATTATTTTATGAAATAGAAAATGCATCAATAATGGAAGATGTACTCACTCACTTACTTGTTTACTTACTCACCCACTCACTCACTTACTCACTCATTCACTCAGGCATATCAATCAATTAAATCAGAGAAAAGTATAAAATATAATAATAGTAGTAGTATATTACCAAGTATCTACACAAACAATTCTATGGTAATGGGTAGTGTTAGTAACAGCTTGACCAACTCCACAACTGCCGGCACGGGCTATCTCGATGATGTCGGCTCAGTCACATCTTTATATGAACGTTACATGAATACTGAAGAAATCTTAAAGGGATTAACCTCCGCATCAATAGAACCATTAGTAATTGATAAAGTTGAAGAACGAAATGATGCTGATGCGTGGTATTGGAAGGATGAATCCGATCGTTTCAAGGTTAATGAGCCTATTAACTTGGATGAAAGTGACACAAGACCGACTAGTAGTGATGCATATTTTCAGTCCGATTGTGAAGAAAAACTATCGAAAGAAATCGCCGTTATATGGACTGAAACACTAGAATATTGTCGTGATAACGAGAAAGAACAGAAAGAAATACTAAAAGAGTTAGAAAATGAGCGTATTAACGCGATTATTCACGGTCAAAGCCCTGTGAAGGAGGATGACGCATCACTAGGTAGTACGCTTGGTGATGACTCAAGTGTTGCTAGTGACGGGACGTTGGAGGAAGGTGTCGGTAATGTGAAACAATACGCCTATATAGCTCGCATGTACCGGCGGAGTACAAGACACCTTAACTCCCTTATAAGTCAATGTTACACTGACTTCGTGAAAGATCCGTTGCGCTTGAAATCAAAATTATTTATTCATTCTAAAAAATCAATTAATGACTTGAATATAGCTGTGAAAGAGGCGCATGAATGCGACGAAGATTCCAAGAAATATTACTTGAAGTTTAAAGCGCAAGCAGGGAAAATGCGTGCAGATATGGCGACTAAAGTCAGCGATGTACTGGAGAGCATTGCCAATATCCACTCGAATTATAATATTAAATATATGGAAGCGTTGAATAATTTTGAAAAGAAAAAGAAACAAGAGAAGTTATATAATAGTGCCACAGGTACTCACTCACTTACTCTTACTTACTTACTTACTCACTCACTCCCTCTTACTCACTTACTTACTCACTCACTCACTCACTCACTCACTCACTCACTCACTCCCTCTTACTTACTCCCTCTTACTCACTCACTCCCTCACTTTTACTTACTTACTCACTCACTCACTCACTATGACTAGGACCAGCAATAACATCTGATGAAGAAATGGATGCAATAAAACGCGACGCTGAGAATGATTTATACAAATACGGTCTCGCCTTGAAGAAAGTGCAAGCACAAGAGGCAGATGTTGCGTTGAAATTGAAGAATGATGAGTATGCCATGGTGGAGACAATAAAGAAATGGCGACCACAACATAGTAAGTCAATATATTATGCGCATAAGAGTATTCAGCGGTTGGTCGAATTGAATAGAGAAACAGCTGCTCGATTCATTCAACGAAATGCGCGCCAGAAATTCTTAATATGGTTACGAATAGAGGTATATGAGGAGTGGAATCAAGAGTACGAAAGAAGGAGACTACGACGAGAAGGGCTAGGTAATACTCTTATTTACTCACTCACCTACTCACTCACTCACTAACTCACTCACGCTTACCAGATCAAAGAAAGAAAGAAGCAATTGAAAGAAATATCAAGTTTGCCACCACCAAGCGTCCCATCAGCACGACTATTATATTGCCGAAGCTGACAGGCAGAAGGTTCCAGAAGGAAAGGAGCATGCTAGTGCAGAAGCTGTCATAAACTGTATATTTATATTACATTTTCTTACACTTTTTACTCACTAACTCACACACTCACTCATTCACTTGCTTACTCACTCACTCACTACTCACTCACCCACACCCAACCACTTCTGCATCGATACATACTCACATTTTTATCATATTTTTTCTTATTCTTGATGTATTCCAAGGCGCGTCTCATGTTGGAACAGAAATGAGGTGGTTCAACTGCAGGCGAAGTGCTGGTGTAATGCAGCAGGGTTGCGTCGTCATCAATGCTTAGTAGTTGAAGTACGATATCCATGTCGATGACGTAGACGATAGAATTAAGGTTAGAAATAACCAGCTGATCGCGCACGAGTCCATCGTAAACACACAACAAATCCCCGTCGTTAGAAAATGATTTGGTGGACCTATGCACTGCTTCTGGACCACGTGCCTCTATAGAGTAAGCAAGTAAGTAGGTGAATAAGAGAGGTATCAGTAAGTGCATCATACCTAGCGGTATTCTTAATGGAACCACCGTATTCAACCGTTTTGAGTACCCAAATCCCGTGAATACCGGTCTCTTATCAGCGCCAGTATTCAATGGACCAGTAAACATAAGTTCTAATCTATTAATCGCTACTTTGCAATTCATTAATTGTAATAATATACTATTTGAGATTTCTTCAGCAATCTTGTAACCATTTAATCCACCAACCTGAAAATATGAATACAAGTGAGTGAATAAATGAATGAGGTGAGGAAGAATAGCATACCAGGTATATATTAATTATATTACCCTTACAATTCACCGCAATTTGATCTAAGTAATCGATTAAGCATAGACTATTTTCCACAGAGGCAATGTGGGATACTAATATACGCTTCGAACTTTCATTCTTTAGTTGATAAATCGCCACAAGTATGTGGCATGTTGTGGCATCATCGGTAGCTACATAGTCATAAGTTTCTTCACTCACATTTTGAGCTATTTCGCCTTGATTGATCGAGCGAGGAATATGAGTGAATGAAAAATTGAATGAGATATAATATCACCTTCATAAACATATAATACTTTCTCATTATTTGTGGGAGTAATTGTTGTTGTTCGTATTCTAGCTGAATGAGCAAGAAGATCTTGAAATTTTTCGTCACTCCAAAGCTTTTTTTGATCGAAAAATGAACAATCACGATATCCTCCCGCACATTTTACTTGCAATACCATCACTTACACAGTTGATGGACTTTAACTCTTGTTAACTTTTTGATTTTTGGAAAAGAAAAAAGAATTCCAATTCCGAAAAATATTTGGATGCATGGAAAAGCTTTTACTTTGTACTAAAAGTAAGTTTATTATGACAATTTAATGAGTATATTATTTCGCAAATATTACTTCTTAGTTCGCATTTATTCAATCATCCAATTAAACTCCATTACATGATTTTTCTCCAGAAGCTTTTCAATACAGCAAGAAATAGACTCATTTTATTATTATAACCTTATTTCTCATGTTAAGTTTAGTTTCTTCTACAATCCTATTGTATTTTAAAATTGGAAAGTTCAAAATTGGCACGGCCCTTAGAGCAGACTGATGAGGTGACGCAGATGCATTTACACTGAGACTTGAAAAAAGGTAGCTAAGTGTGGACAAGTAAGTGACTGCAATTGTGAGCAAGTGTGCTAGCTGGGTTATTTGCTATACAGAAGATGCTACGCTTAAAGATACCAAGTCGATTACCATTACGTGTTGCACAAATTAATAAGTTTCATAATGCGTCACCAAGAGCTCAACAAAGCATTTTTACACGTTATCCAACACGTAAAGATAGTTTATATGACCACAAAAATGAAAAAGATAGTTGTGGCGTAGGTTTGGTTGCGCATATGAAGAAATCGCCATCACGACAAATTGTATTAGATGCTAATGAAATGTTAGTTCGAATGTCACATCGTGGTGCATGTGGTTGTGAAATTAATAGTGGTGATGGTGCTGGTATATTAGTTGGTATGCCAGATTCTTTCTATCGTCGTGTTGTTAAAGAAACTATAGGTAAAGAATTAGGTCCATTAAATAGTTATGGTACAGGAATTATATTCACTCCTAAAGCTGATGATAGTGTAAATGCTATTAAAGAAATATTTGCAAATCATTGCAGTATGCGTGGCTTAGAAGTTATTGGTTGGCGAAGTATTCAAACAGATAATAGTGCTATTGGACAAACAGCTAAATCTACTGAACCACGTATGGAACAAGTATTTATTAAAAATAATAATAATTTACCATTTAAAGAATTTGATAAAGAGTTATTTATAATCAGAAAAATGGTGGAATCAGAGGCTTTAACTCATGAAGCAGTGAATGGTAACATGTACGTGTGTTCCTTATCATCTCAAACTGTTACATATAAAGGACAATTAACTCCTGAGCAAGTATTAGGATATTTTCATGATTTACAACAAAATGATTTTGTATCTCATATGGCATTAGTTCATAGTAGATTTTCTACCAATACTTTTCCATCATGGGAACGTGCTCAACCAATTCGTATGATGTGTCATAATGGTGAAATTAATACATTAAGAGGTAATAAAAATTGGATGTATAGTCGTGGTGGTATCATGACATCACCAGTGTTTGGTGAAGGTAATGAAGCACAATTATTGTTATCTACCTCTGATTCTATGTCAGATAGTGGCAACTTTGACGCGGTGTTGGAGTTAATGGCAAAAGGTAGTACACGTTCAATTCCTGAATGTGTTATGATGATGATCCCTGAAGCTTGGCAAGATAATAGTAGTTTATCTGATTCTAAACGTGCATTTTATGAATATAATTCATGTCTTATGGAGCCATGGGACGGTCCTGCAATGATTGCTTTTACTGACGGCAAGTACGTAGGTGCTACACTAGATCGTAACGGTTTACGTCCATCACGTTACTATGTAACATATGATGATCGTATCTTATTATCATCTGAAGTAGGTGTTGTACCTGATTTACCTGAGTCAATGATCAAAATAAAATCCCGTTTAGAACCAGGTCACTCACTCACTCTCTCACTATTACTCACTTACTCACTTACTCACTTACTCACTTACTCACTTACTCACTTACTCACTTGCTCACTTACTCACTTACTCCCTCAGGTAAAATGTTTTTAGTTGATTTTGACAAAGGTGAAATAGTGTCAGATAATATTATAAAAGAAGAAATAGCAAGTGCACGTCGTTACTCTAACTGGTTGAGTCAGCACTCTTTCACTATTGACGACTGGGTTGTTTCATCAAAAGTTCAACTGCCAAAATTTAATTTTACTGAAACAGATAGAAGATTAAGTATATTTGGTTACTCAACGGAAACATTAGATATTTTGTTATATCCTATGGGTGTGGGTGGCAAAGAGGCCTTGGGATCCATGGGTAATGACGCCCCATTAGCCGTTATGTCATCAAAACCACGGTTAATATTTGATTATTTTAAACAATTATTTGCTCAAGTAACAAATCCCCCAATTGATCCCATTCGAGAAGAAATGGTGATGTCATTGCGTTGCCCAGTGGGACCAGAAGGTAATTTATTAGATATTACACCAGAACATTGTAAAAGAATGATTATTGATCATCCAATATTAACATTGGAACAAATACAAGCATTGAAAGATCATTCATATAGAGGTTGGAAGACTCATGTGATTGACTGCACTATGCCTGCGGGATTACCAGATGGTGGTGCGGGTTTATTAGATGCTCTATATAATATGTGTGAAGAAGCAGCTGGTGTAGTACAAGGATCATATGGTGTGGATGGTGTTCAAGCTGTTATTATAAGTGATAAAATGACTGGTCCGGATCGTATTCCAATCCCTACACTTCTAGCCGTTGGTGCAATACATCAACATTTATTACGTACAAAACAACGTCCTAAAGCAGCAATATTTGTTGAAGCTGGTGATGCTCGTGAAGTTCATGATTTTTGTACTTTATTAGGATTTGGTGCAGATGGTGTTGCACCATATATGGCATATGAAGTACTATCTCGTATGAATCATGATGGAGTTATAACGGCTAGATCTAACCAAAAATTTAATGATGATGAATTATATTATTCATATCGTAAAGCAGCAGCAAAAGGGATCCTAAAAGTCATGAGTAAGATGGGTATATCAACATTACAGTCATATAAAGGTGCACAAGTGTTTGAAGCGTTAGGTTTAGATGAAGAAGTAATGGAACGATGCTTTACTGGGACATCATCACGTATTAAAGGTGCTAATTTTGCCGCGTTATATGAGGATATGAACACTTTACACCGTGAAGCATACCCAAGTCACACGGATCAAGTACAATTATTACGTAATCCCGGACAATTTCACTATCGAAATGATGGAGAAGCCCATCTCAACACCCCACAAGGAATGGTTTCATTGCAACAAGCAGCTCGTAATAATTCGCGTGAAGCATTCAAGATGTACACTTCACACTTGAATGAAGTGAATAAAGGTGTTACCTTACGTGGTGTGTTGAAGTTAAAAATTGATCCAACAAAATCAATTCCTATTGAACAAGTTGAAGAAGCAAAAGAAATTGTTAAACGTTTCAATACCGGTGCTATGTCCCTTGGTTCTATCTCACAAGAAACACATGAAACACTTGCACAAGCAATGAATATTATTGGTGCACGTAGTAATACCGGTGAAGGTGGTGAAGATCCGTTACGATTTAAAGATAATCGACGAAGTGCAATTAAACAAGTTGCATCAGGTAGATTTGGTGTTACATCACATTACTTAGCTAATTCAGATCAAATACAAATTAAAATGGCACAAGGTGCAAAACCAGGTGAAGGTGGTGAATTACCGGGATTTAAGGTGACGAAATATATTGCAGAGAATCGTATGACTACACCAGGTTGATATTACTTACTTACTTACTCCCTCTTACTCACTCACTCACTTCCTTCAGGTGTCGGTTTAATATCCCCACCACCGCATCATGATATCTATTCTATTGAAGATTTAGCTCAATTAATTCATGATTTAAAGAATGCTCAACCAAAAGGTGAAGTAAGTGTTAAATTAGTAAGTGAAGTTGGTGTTGGTGTTGTTGCTGCTGGTGTAGCAAAAGCAAAAGCTGATCATGTAACAATCTCAGGAGGCGATGGTAACTCACTCACTCTTACTCACTCTTACTCACTTACTCACTCACTCACTCACTCACTCACTTACTCACTCACTTACTCACTTACTCACTTCCTTCTTCACAAGGTGGTACTGGTGCAGCAGCATGGACTGGTATTAAAGGTGCTGGTTTACCATGGGAACTTGGTCTAGCTGAAGCCCAACAAACATTAGTTATTAATGATTTACGTTCACGTGTCAAATTACAAACAGATGGTCAACTCAAAACAGGTCGTGATGTAATCATTGCAACATGTTTAGGTGCTGAAGAATTTGGCTTTGCAACGGCTCCATTGATTGCATTAGGATGTATCATGATGAGAAAATGCCATTTAAATACTTGCCCAGGTACTCATTGAGTCAACTACTTACTCACTTACTCACTCACTCACTCACTCACTCACTCACTCACTCACTCACTCACTCACTTACTTACTTACTCACTCACTCATTCACTCACTCACTCTTACTTGCCTAGTTGGTGTTGCAACACAAGATCCGTTATTACGTAAAAAATTTAGTGGTAAACCAGAACATGTAGTAAATTTCTTTTTTTTATTAGCCGAAGAAATAAGAGAATATATGGCATCACTTGGTGTTCGAAGTCTTGATGAGTTAGTGGGTCGATCAGATTTATTAGAAGTAGATGAGAGTGTCTTACACTATAAGAATAAAGGATTAGATTTATCTGCATTACTTATACCAGCACAACAATTAAACCCAACGGCTAAAATCAAGAAGAATATTGATCAAGATCATGAGTTATACAACGCACTTGACAACTTACTCATTGAGAAATCTAAAGATGCATTAGATAATCAAAAGAAAGTAAAAATTGAATCCAACGTAACAAATCTGAACCGTACTGTTGGTACTATGTTATCATATGAAATAAGTAAGAAATATGGTCGTGATGGCTTGCCAACGGATACAATTCATATTAAATTAACTGGTCACGGTGGTCAATCACTTGGTTTTGCTCTTGCTAAAGGTATATATATTGAAGTAGAAGGTGATAGTAATGATTATGTTGGTAAAGGATTAAGTGGTGGTAAAATAAGTGTATATCCAAGTAGTGACACATTAAATAAAGGATTTATATCCCAAAATAATGTGATTGTTGGTAATGTATGCTTATATGGTGCAACATCTGGTCAAGCATATTTTAGAGGTAAAGCTGGTGAAAGATTTGCTGTACGTAATTCTGGTGCATTAGCTGTTGTTGAAGGTGTTGGTGATCATGGTTGTGAATATATGACTGGTGGTAGAGTTGTTATACTTGGTGATACTGGAAGAAATTTTGGTGCTGGTATGTCTGGTGGTATTGCATATATATATGATCCAGATAATAAATTTAGTGAAAAATGTAATATGGGAATGATTGGATTAGAAAAATTAGTAGATAAACAAGAAATAAACAATGTGAAATTATATATTGAACAGCACATGAAACATACTAATAGTGTTATTGGTCGTGATATTCTTACTAATTGGGATAGTGAATATAAGAAATTTATTAAAGTTTTTCCTCATGATTATAAACGAGTATTAATTGAGAATAAAAGAACTTTAACTGATGATGATGACGTATTATACTTACGTACTACTACTACTACCACTACCAAAGAGGCTGTATTATAATCATTTATTATATAATAATTCTTCTTCATTATTATTATTATTATGATTAAAATCTTGTTTCTTTTTTATTACTACCACCTTTACCTTTTTTTAATAAATATTCTTCCTTTTGTTGTGCTTGTGTCTTTTTTTGATATTGTGATTTAATTAATTCTGGTCGTGATTCTAAACCATCTGATGTTATTTTTGGTGGTAATTTCTCTTGAACTTTATTTAATATACCATGAAGTAATTGTTTACTTCGTTCATTTGTTGATACTTCAACCTCTTCATCTTCTATTTATATATTAAGAGAGAGATGTAATGAAATAATGATGAGAAGAAGTTAGGATAGAAATAATAGTAACAATATTTTACCTAATGATGCACCAAGGGATACGTATTGAGAATTAACAATTGAAACAAGAAGAAGAAATATAACAATTAAAAATATACTATAATTCTTCATTTCTTTAAGTCAAGTCAAGCCAATTCAATAATAGAGGGTGGAAATCGGGGAGAAAAGACTATTTTTTGACTTCCGTTCTTTTGGGCCGAGGCCGACTTTCCTTAGGGATTTAGTGACGAAAAAGAAGAATAAAGAATGTCTTTGTTTGATTGCTCATATTCTACCAATATATATCAACAGGTTCTATATATGATATGCCTAATTACCATATATACAATTATTACACTCTCATCGGTTGTGATTGCCACTTCTAGGAAGTGCGAGGATATTCTTTGTAATGTTGCTGTGCAACTTCATGGTATTCTTGACACTCGCGGATTGCTCAAGGCTTTCGATGACTAACTTCTCCCGTTCTTCGAACACTTGATAAGCTTTGACAAAGGAGCCACGGGTGCCTGAGAGAGAACAAGTAATATAAGTCATCAATGAGAAATTTGGAAGTAAGAATTGAGCAATTAAGATAGTAATTATTGAGACAGTAAGTAAGCAAGCGAATGAGTCAGAGTAATAGATAAGTAAGTGTGATAATGAGAGAATAAAAGTGAATAATCTGTACCTTGCTTGAACTGCTTCCTTCTGATCTTCCATTCTTCGAAGCTCATTACAACCTCGCTATCGTCAGCGCCCATAGGATACATTGCGTCAAATTGAGTTTTCTGCAGACTTTGGTACTCTAAGTAAAGCGCCGCGTCATCCTCTGCTACTACCGACACTTCTTCGATTACTTTATTTGGCTTGCTTTTAGTACTTGCGCGCTGCTCATCAATCGTTACTGCGGGTACCAACGAATGAATAGGATTCTCAGTGGGGACTAGCGTGTCATGGGTGTCATTATTAGAGCTATTGTATACATCGTATTCATCGCCAAGCTCTTCGTCGTTCTTTCCATCGCCAAATATACCATCCATACTAAATATTGCACTGTTTCTGATAAATAATTCTTCCTGTAACGGGTTAATCGGTACAGCAAATGCATCTTCAACCCGGCATACATCTCCCCTCATGTCAATATCATATGCTTTATCTTTTCCTTCTGTGATCCACTTCGCCTTGATGGCATCATCTCTGTTCAATATCTTTTGCTCTTTAATGAACCCAAACAGGTAGCTATTGATGCGGTATGCATAGTCCACATCCACCACCAGCTGCTCGACTACTATGCGTTCCATGAACAGCTGACCGATACACAATACATCCAACACACCGAACAACGACATACGATAATAGTAGTTATCGACAAATAACAGGAATGCAACGGCAATTTCGAGCAGAATACCATAGAACTGAACGTAAAGGAAGTAGTTGACGAGGATCATCGGGATGCGGCGGTCACTGCTGAATAGACACGCGACGATCAAAGAACCATACATAATAATCATGATAGGGACAATGGCGAGGCGACCTAAGAATAATGCTGTCGATTTATAATGGGAAAATTTGGTTTGGAAATCCGCAGTTTCCGTGAAGGGACAGGTATATAGATACTTAAGCAATAGTCCAATAGATACCGCACTGGGAGTTACGATAAACAAGTTAACAAGCGTACCAAGGCCATTGTAATCAAGCATGTAGTACTGAAGTAACATATTGGAGAACTGGTACAGTACGAACACTACCACATCTTTACCTATGTACAGTATACGCGTGCCATGTGCTCCTAACTTGGACCCATCCATAAAGTAAAAACATGAAAGTAGTGTGTGATTGTGAAAGATGAAAAGTAGAATGTCCTCGATACGACCTGGCGGTAAGTGAATTTTTCTTCTCGCACATGGTATATTAACCACATATCCATCAGGGTATAGGAATGGACTACAACCCAACAATGTCCTCTGCTGCTGCATATATTCACGGTAACCCTTCGAGTACTTATTCTCATCCTCTGCGTTAACAATATTTGCCAACATTCCACTAATCGTTATATTATACGAACTATTACCTAATGATTTGCCAGATACACTAGAAATGCTGGGTGTACTTCTATTAATTAACTTCACTGTCTTCATCTCTTCCTCTAGCATCATGGTACTCTTTATAGCTGCATTATATCTGTACAAGTCCGATAAGACCTGAACATTATTATCGCTAGTCGCACAAATTTGGACGTGCAATTCTGACTGGTACGAGGTATCATATAGCTGCGTAACCATGGCCTTTCCATACCGCAGGAATGAGTACAGGTACAAGAAGATGTAGATAGCAAGGAAATAACCTACAAAAGTTCCTAGGTAATACTTAATCTTCGCCTTGGCCACTTTATCGTCTAATGGAATAGCTAATATGCTAGCAGCAACAAGATCAGTTTTCGTTGGGAAAGAAGTAGGCGTAGAGGTCGGTGACGAGGTGGGTGATGCAGTGCTGAATATCGCATAGGCTGTAGCGACGGATTGCCAGTTTGTAGTAGTGCCTATATTAACATGTAGCTGCTTATCAAATGCTCCTGTTGATATAGACTCATTCAATGCTTGTATAAACAAAGTCGTCGCTTGAATTGTGTTATTGAAGATGCGTGTAAGAGTTGTGATGCTGTACGTCACTTCGATTGATGATGATATGGATCTACTTTGTCTTGCATCAGATACTAGTTGAATAATGACATCACCTATACTGCTGTCATAACCCAACATGCTGACAATCGTCTGTTTGAGCACTGCGTCATTGAGCTCTTTACTGCTGGAGTAGGTTGTCGCTGATATTCCTGATAATGCATGTATGACTACGAAATATACATGAACAGTTGACGTGTATGTTGGGTAGGCAGATGGAGAAAGTGTAGGATTCACAGACGGTGAATTACTGGGGGAATAACTAGGGTTCATAGTTGGCACTGAAGAAGGTAACACACTCGGACACAGACTAAATAATAATAAAAATATGGAATTAAGTAAGGTTTAAATACGGCGAATGGATGATAGTATATGTCACCTGGGAACAGTTGTGGGAATGGCTGTAGTGGGCAAAACGCTCGGAATAATACTAGAGGCAAGTAAGATGGAAATGGATGAGTAGATAGATAACAAGTAGGGAGTAAAAGTGAGGAGGGTGGATCGTATATTCTAAAATAGTAAGTGACTTATACCTGGGAGCATTAGTAGCAATTGTCACCTTGCGTATACGTTGATTACGAGTATCGGCGATGTACAAATTACCTTAGTTAGTAAGTAAGCATGGAAGTAAACGAAAATTGGTAAAATTAATTAAATAATATAGAATACCTGACGAATCTAGAGCGAATCCATCTGGATCGTTCATTGCGGCTGAAGTAGCTGGACCACCATCGCCACTGAAGTCACGCGCACCTGAACCCGCAACCGTGGTTATAATGCCCGTTGATACTGTCACCTTACGAATACGTTGGTCAGATCGATCATCGATGTACACGTTACCTAAGAGGAATAGGGAAGTCAACAAAAACTGTACCTTAAATATATAAATATAACCGTGAGTAAATAATTTGGAATACCTGACGAATCTACTGCGACCCCATTTGGAAGATTAAAATAAGCCGATGTCGCTGGACCACCATCACCAGAATCACCATATCCTAACCCTGCTATCGTGGTTATAATTCCAGTTGATACCGTTACCTTACGGATGCGACAATTATTATAATCAGCGATGTACACGTTGCCTACAGCGAATAGTTATATCATTCAACACACACATATACCAATATTATAATATTTTTAATACCTGATAAATCTAGACCGACTCCATACGGATAACAAAATGTAGCCGCTGTGGCTTGACCTCCATCGCCACTGAAACCACAATTAGTGCTTGAACCCGCAATCGTAGATATAATTCCCGTTGATACTGTCACCTTACGTATACGTTGGTTGTAAGAATCGGAAATGTACACGTTACCTATAAGGGAAAAATAAAATAAATAACACATAATAACAGAGTCTAGTAGGAATTCCTACCTGATGAATCTAGACCTATGGTAAACGGACCATTCAATGCAGCAAATGTAGCTGAAGCATCATCGCCGCTGTAACTAGCAGTGCCTGTGCCCGCAATCGTGGTTATAATTCCCGTTGAGACTGTCACCTTACGGATACAATTATTATTTTTATCACTTATGTACACATTACCTAAATGGAACAAGTCAATAACAAATGCAAATACATTTTTAGCGTAAGTAAGTAAAATAAAAATAATATGAAATACCCGACGAATCTAACACGACTGCATATGGACCATTCAATTTAGCTGAAGTGGCTGGACCTCCATCACCAGTGTAACCATCGCCACCTGTTCCCACAATCGTGGTTATAATTCCCGTTGATACCGTCACCTTTCGGATACGGTTATTGAAAATATCAGCGATGTACACGTTATCTAAATGGTACAAGTCAATAAATAGAAAACTTAATAACAACAAGTGAATAATATGGAATACCCGACGAATCTACACCGACCCCTGTTGGATAATTTAATGTGGCCGATATAGCTTGATCTCCATCTCCACTGAAACTAACGCTACCTGTTCCCACAATCGTGGTAATAATGTCCTGGCAATAGCCTAGTTGAAACAGGATACAAATTAATAGATCAAATACTATTATGCCAAACGTTTTATACGAACAATGCATGAGTGAGCGAATTCACATTGCTCCTTTTTTGGAATCTGGGACTCCCGATTGAAAATTTGTTCATAGGCCGAGGCCGTTTATTTTCCTAATTGAATGAGTGATTTAGTGACGAAATAGAGAATGAATTAATGTTTCTTTGTTTGATTGTTCACATTCCAACAATATATACTAACAGGCTCTATATGATATACCTAATAACCACATTTTTATAATTCTTTGAATTTCAGAGAATCTTTGGAATTCCATGGAATTTTTCTAGACTCTGACACGATGAGAGAATAGGGACTTCATTAACATATTCAGTTTGAGTTAAGTAGAAATAGGAAGAAGCCGTAATAAAATTCACGAGAATAGAGTGATTGAATAATATTCAAAAAGCTAAGTATGGTCATCCATGAGAAAGTAGTAGAAGATGAAGTCATTGACCACAATACATCATTAATTGTTGCTGCTACTGTTACCAATAGTGCTAATGACACTAATCAATCACCTCCACCTACTGTTGTAGATACTACTATTAGCAATAATGATAGTACGGGACCACTTATCTATCACCGATATTTTCATGTGACATTTGATGATGCTATAAGATTTGTATCAAAGTATGGTAATTTGAATTCATTCTTAGAACTTGCTGATCAAGTTGATCCAAATATTGATCATTCATTTAATATATTATTTATTAAAAACGTTATTGGAAAATCAGCTACGAGGAAAAAATTTCTATTGTATTATATCAAGAAAGTTGAAGATACTATAAAAGAATATGAACAAGGAGTGTATAAGTGTGAAAACTTAGAAAAATTCTTCGCAGTTAGTTACTGTGGCCAAACAATTAGTAGTTTAAATGCTCAATTAGCTAAAGAAGATTGTGTTGGTTCAGGTCCATCTTTATATTTTGTGCCATTGTTACAAGTAATGTTTGATAAAAAATTTACCACTAGAGTTATATTTGATACCGAACAAGTTACTCATTATGCAAAAGTATTCAAGAAAGATAAGTATGTAACGTTAACAGTATTAGAGTGGCGTGCTATTGATGGATATAAATCACATTTTACTACACTTGGTGCTAATATAGTTAACCCTATTAATCAATATTACCGTGAAGAAAATGAATATTGGCAACATAGAAGGTAGATTGTTTCCTTTCTTTTGGTGATCAATATAATAATAACCTGGTCTATAAATGACAAGTAATTCAGATTTTTTTTACTAATGCCTTCCATCCACGAAGTATTACTTTTAAATTTATGTTTCTTGTATCTAAATTATACATAAAGTATTAACTATTTAGAATATTTAACAGCATTATTATCTTGTAGGGTGCTCAGTCACCTAAGCGAAAACTGGTAACATATCATAATCCAGTACCCCATTTTTATTGAGAATGATGATGACGATGAAGTAGTGCATCATGTAATAATAGAGGAATATGTAACTACTACCGTAGTAATTAAATACATACAAAAAGAATAAATAAAAGCTTTTCTATTTCTTTGAAACTTCCTTCTTTTCTCTATTTGCATGCATTGATAGCTGGTGTTCCGTTACCACACGCTGATAAAATAATTAATTGACTTGGTCTCCCTGATCAGAACCTTTCACACCGACAGTTTCAGGATTAATATCATCATTAACTTTTATAACATCAGCATCTACAATATTTTCTTCGTTATTTAACAAGTTTGCGTCATTTAATAAACTACTACGCATTAAATCAAGCAATTCCTCGAACGACATAGAGTTTTCCTTTGTCACTTTAAAATAATCTCGATTTTTTAATGAATCAATATATACCTCTGTTTCTGTGCTGATTGATGACGATGTTGTTGTTGTTGATATTGTATCATCAGTATCAGTATCGTAAAATTGATCAGCATCTTCTTCATCATGGATTATTATTTCATCCATATCAATATCATCCATGTTATAAGGATAATCTGCTGATTCAATATTATTAGTTGTTGTATACACATTAATCATAGTATTATCGGAATATTCATCATTCTCCTTTTTCAAATCACCATGTAAAAATTCTTTATTCATTATTTTAATAATAAGATTTAAAATATAAATATTAATCAAATCAAACCAATAATAAGAAAAATCAACTTTTAATTATTGTTCAAGATCAAGTTTAAATATTAGATTTACCGCGCGATTTCTAAAATCTTCTATGCACTGGAGAGAAAATTCTTAATTTTGGAACTTTGCGTTAAGTCTTAGTTATGTACTCTTCGTCCAAAGAGGGAAAGAGTCCGGAATAGAGCGATCCGGTTTACATAAGCAATTGCCTTTTTTTGCGAGGCCGCTTATTTTCCTCTTGCCTAAGGTGAGAGAGAGATTTAGTAATGAAAATATCTCTCAATTAATGTGCATTGAAATGATCAAAAGATAAAACAATGTTAAAAGAAGAAATTTGGTAAGTTAATTTTGGCAAAAAAACAATGCGATACCGGTGAGATTCGAACTCACGAGTCCATAGGACACTGCCTGTCATCGTAATAAAAATTAGCAGGGCAGCGCAGTAACCACGTCGCAAAGGTAGACACCTCGTTTGCTACGGTACCGACTACGCATTGTAGTCAGACTGGCAATTTCTGTTTTGATATAAAAAAAATTTTGAAATTGGGTAGGAACTCCCAGAAATATCTCAAAAATTCATTTTTACAAAGAAAGAAAGTACCAAATCCATAAAAGGAAATATGAGTAAGGATTACTTTTCATCTTATTGCCATATAGTAATATATTCCATACTCAATAAATAAGTTCATGCGAATCTATATAGAAATCTATATATACTTTCAATATCGCTGAAGATATTTTCCTTACCTATAATATTAATATTATATTAATAAACTTGATGTTGCATTGGAAATAAATTTATGAATTATATGAAGTTATTACTATGTTATATAAAAGTTAATAAATATACGATTTTAACTAAAATATAACAAAATATTTGTAAAAGATATGGTGGTATATATACATATGTGAATATCAATCAAGTAATATAATCTATTTGTCTAGTCATTATTAGTTACAAAATATTTTTAATTAAATAAAATACATGACTCAATATAATCCTAACGATTATCGTCACTATAATAAACACGATCATCGTTTCGATTAAATGTTAATGTTGGACTAAAGGTAGGTTGTGATACGACATCTGATGATTCTTCTATAACTGTACATGTTGGATTATTTGTATATAAATACTGAATAGTTTTTGTTGTTGAAGTGCCAATAGCTTCGTATCCGTTGCTATTAATTGAGGTACAAACTTTCATATAATCATCTGACCAAGTATTACGACTATTATATGCCCAACTAAGTGTATTTGTGCAATCAGCTTGTGATGCAATATATCCAAGACCATAATAATAATCTAGTGGATCAACTGCAGATACTGATAAACTATTTGCAGTACTACCAGCATTACCGTTGAAGCTAAATTTATAGTTATACCAATACGCACCGTTTTCATAAACAGTAAATGATTTAGTAATCCAATTATAAGTATGATCAGCATAATATTGATTTGAATTTAAAATATTTTCCTTGTTACCAAAAGCACCAGTAACAAGCTTACTTGATGATGTAGATGTTGTTTGCGCCATAAATATCCAGTCGCCATCACAATCAGTAAATAATGCTTCAATCCCATCGGTACTATATTTGTTGTTTGCATTATTCGTTTTAGAATTCAAACATTGTTTCCAACAGTTAGAATTCTCAAAATATGTGATATCAAAATTAGTAATAATTCCTTGTGGTACTACAGCTATTGGACCTCTAGTAATTTCTCCTGCTGTTAATACCGGATAATCCGTGATTAATATAACTCCTGATAATCCAGCAGAATTTTGTGAAGTATAATAATAAGTGCCAGGTAATTCGAATGTGAAGGAAAATTGTCCATTAACCATTAAATTTCCACTATTTAATGTAGGATTATCAACAATAATATCTAAATTTGAGTCACAACTAATAATATTTTCATTAGTACTCCAAGTCCATGTAATAACATCACCAATATATGCTTTATATAATGGTACATCCCATTGACGTACACCATTTACTGTTACTTCAGTAATCATAATATTTTCGTTAGACTTTGGCATTCTTATTTCATCAACTTTTAAATCTAAACTAACAACACCAGAAGCTAAAGTATTAATTCTTATATGACTAGTCAAGTCATTTATACTATTTAATGTGCTACTATTATCTTTTTCTATTACATTGATACGATTTAAAGTATATACTTCAATCACAAACATAACAAATAATACAAAATATAATATGTAATGCTGTTTTGATTTTAGATCCTGTATCAGCTCACTTATACTAGAATCATTACTGTTATCATTATTAGTGCTTTGATTATTATTATTCTTACTTGTTGTATTATTGGTATCACTCACTCCTAACAATGTAATAATGAATAAATTAGAATGATGAGGAAATAGGTTAAAATAGCTGTAATAGGTAAAAATACCTCCCGCTGATAATTGAACGCATTCAATGTCATCATTTGAGTCATGATTACGCTCTTGTAATAGAGAGCTCTTTTCTACATCATTCATCATCTCTAACTCTACAGACTGCAAGCACAACTGGAAATAGGAAGATGTTTGCTGCAATTTTTCCAGCGAGTCTCACAGCAGGAACCTGCTGGGCTGGCTGGATTTCAAGGCCCTAGTGCTGTTCGGTTTTGATTTAGAACAAATAGATATATTTAACAAGGAAATATCCTGTATAATAACGTGTTATAATCACTGATTTGATACTAAGTGATTAATGCAATTTAATATAATTCATATATTACTACATCGTCAATAAATTCCACTTCTTTATTCCTACACACAATAAAACTTATCATACATTAGTCCTCAACTTCTATCTAGATCTCATGAATATCTATCTATACTTGTGCGAACACAGTGACAGTGCAGTGACTTGCAAAAAAAATTGGATGAAAAAAAATAGATATAAAATCTAGAATAAGTAGACAAGGCGAGTAAAGCTATATAGACAATGGCTGAAAATGATATAAAAACAATAGTGTTTGATCGTATCAGACATACACTTGCCTCTATGAAGATGGCTGCTAGCAATGCAGAGGTTTTATTTTTTCTACTATCTCATTTATATATCATTACTTATTTACAATTATTAAATCTATTAGATATCCTCCATTATTACAAATACAAGACATTTATTGATCAATATAAGAAAGTCTTCTGCATTGAATTCTAGGTATTTACACATCTTACATACATACAAGAATAATCTAATAACAATAATTTTTCTTTAGTAATAGTATTCCAATTATTCCCTTATTTTTAAGTATATTAAAAAGTGCAAATATACCAAAATATCAAAAGATTGTTGCATTAACTTCACTAGATACTTTTTTGGTACTCCCTTACCCATAACTTGTTTATAATTTATACCTTACTTACACATATATCTATTACATTAGGTAAATAATATTTTTGCATATGGTAATAGTAGTACACCAATAGAGAAAAATAACGATATTTTGCATGACATAGTAGAGACGATTCTCTTCTCTATAAGTCAATATGAGGATGATATTTATAGAATTCATTGTTATAATATATTAGGTGTATTGATATCTCATCATGCAAGTTCACTCTCTGATTCAACTCTTTGGGACATCATCAATCAATTATTCAAATCATTAGTAAAATACAAATTATTAATATATTTCAATAGTAATAACAATAACGGCTACAACACCGCTAGTAGTAGTAATAGTATGGATAGTAACCATATCATGTATAATGCAGCAGAAAATCTCTTACAACAGATTATTAAGTCAGTACTATGCGCATCTGAGCATGTTCCATGTGTTATGAAACTATTTAGTTATTTAATACAAATTTTGAAGAAATTTATTGATAATGCACAAGTAAGAATAGTAAATAAGAAATTAAATCCATTAGCTCGTTCTAATAGTATAAGTAACGGTGTCAATGCACTAGGAAATGGGATTGAAACAGAAATTATGGAGACTTATTTGGCATTGAAAGTACTCAAGTTTTGTTTATTAACCACAGAAAATAGTATTATTTACTCGTATAAACCGATTTTATCAATGATTCGCGACGACCTGTGCAACACAATGATCTTACTCATTACTATCCACAACGAATATACTTCCTTTGTTTTTCAAAGTTTAGTAGAATTATTCTGCGTTATCGTATGTAAACTAGGTATGAGCATCACTCACTCACTCACTCACTCACTCACTCACTCACTCATTTATTCAGGTCCTATTATGCGAGTAGTCATCGAGTGCTTCATGCAGTATGTGTACATCAAGGGTTTGCACCAACTGTTAGGTTTATTGAAAGGTTCTGATGACAGCAGCGACACCATGTATAGTAGCATGGAATTAGAGGTAATTTTTGATAGTTTAGGTGATTTAGTCAGTGATAATACATATATTACCACGTTGTTTATCTCGTTTGATTGCGATCCACAGCGACCAGATATACTGCAGCCGTTGCTTCATTACCTCTCGCGTTGTGCTCGCCATTTCTTGCATATAAGCAACGAGAACAGTCCATCAAGTGGTCATATTGATATTGCTTTAGAGGAACACGCGCTGCAAGTAAATAATATTTTCCAATTATTATTAAGATCAATAGCTGACCGATGCGGTAGTGTGAATACAACAGTCCGAAGTAGTTCTATTGATGTTATTGTCAAGACATATGAAGCCAAGAAGTTACTCAGAGAAGCAAGTCAACAATTTATTAAGAAACCTGAACATGGATTGAAATTTTTACAGGAACGTGGTGCATTACCTACTCCTCTTACACCTTCTTCTGTTGCAAAATATCTGCGTATTGCACCCTCATTACCCAAGGAAAATGTTGGTGCATACCTCGGTGAGTTAGGTAAAGACAACGCAGCATTTGAAGGTGATAGTGTTGCGTTTCACCGCGAGGTCCTGCTGGAGTACGTCAAGTCCTTCCACTTACGCGATCAAAATATATTGAATTGTCTTCGTATTTTCTTGTCAGCATTCCGATTACCAGGTGAAGCACAACAAATTGATCGTATATTAGGTGCGTTCTCCGAGTACTGCTTTAGTAACTGCAAGGAAGGAAGTAGCGGGAGTGTAGAGAATCCTGAAGTTGTTTATCTTTTGACATTTAGTATTATCATGGTAACTCACTTACTCACTCACTCACTCATACACTCACTCACTCACTCACTCACTTACTCACTCACTTACTCACTCACTTACTCACTTACTTACTCACTTACTTACTCACTTACGTGCTTACTCACTCACTCACTCACTTACTTACTCACTTACTCACTTACTTACTTACTTACTTACTCAGTTGAACACGGATCGACACAATCCTAACGTGCGATTAGACCGTAAAATGACTCTTGAACAATTTATTCGAAATAATACAAATTTCGGAAAAGATGTGAAGCAAACGATCCCGCTAACGAAGGAGTACCTCGAGGAAATATACACGTCGATATCGCAGTACCCAATACGTACGGAAAAGAATGATGCCACCGGTATCATCACACTGGAGTCACTGTTAGATCTCTCATTACAAGTTGAAGATGCGACACACAAAGGTACTCACTCACTCACTCACTTACTTACTCACTCACTCACTTACTTACTCACTTACTTACTCACTCACTCACTCACTCACTCACTCACTCACTCACTCACTCACTCACTCACTCACTCACTCACTCACTCACTCACTCACTCACTCACTCACTCA
>JACCDO010078683.1_pt1 | contig 27826 bp, 18 predicted proteins | sample 7446101 | NCBI WGS metagenome assembly JACCDO01 (sample SAMN15323440, study PRJNA562643) | freshwater metagenome | isolation source: river surface water | place: USA:Blue River Watershed | collected 2017-08-16
GCGCATCACGTGCGCGATCTCGATCGGAGAGAAGCCGCGGCGGTCGCGGTCGCCGAGCCGCCACTCGCGCACGGCGCCCCAGGTGTGCTCGCTCAGGTAGAGCTCGCGGCGCAGGGCCTCGGCATCGTTCTCGAGTTGCGTGAGCCGCGGTGCCTGGGCGCGGGCGAGTTGGGCGAGGGCGGCGGCCCGGGCGGCGGGCTCGGCGCCCTGGAGGCGCTGCAGTTCGGCCGTGAGCTCGCGTTGCAGGGCGAGCTTGTTGGCGCGATAGGCGTCGAGCTGGCGGCGCTGCGGATCCTTCAGCGACCGCGTGCTGTAGCGCGCGGCCAGCATCGGGTAGAAGATCTCGTTCACATACGGCGCGAGTTCGCGCGGGGCGGCGGGCCGGCCGTCGCTGGGCGCCGGCACGCGGTTCACCGGCCGGCCGAGTGCCGGCGGCACGGGCGGGAAGAACACGTGCTGCCGCATCAGAAACTGGGACCGCATGCCCTCGTCGGGAAAGGACGTGGGCGAGGAGTTCCGGTCGCCGCGCGTGGACTGCGCCGCGACGGGCGCGGCGCTGCCGAGCAGCGTGGCGGCGAGGGCGACGGTGAGGAGCGTGTGGGCGGAGCGCGGCACGGAGTCGGCGCGTGGTCGGCGGGACGGTGGGAGCGCTGGCAGAGTGGTGGAGGCGGGTGGGGTTTGTCTACACGCGAAGCCCGTGGGAGTTCCGGTGCTCGGGCACAGGCCGCAGCCGAATTACCTAAGGCGCGCGGTTCCGCGCAGCATGCGCCGGAAGGCCGCCGGCGTGGAGCCGTGATAGCGGGCGAAGAGGGGAATCATGTGTTCCGCGTAGGCGAAGCCGCATGCCTCCGCGATCTCGGGCACGGACAGATCGCTGGAGGTCAGCAGCTGCCTGACCCGCTCGATCTTTGCGCGGCGGATCTCTTCTGCGGCACTGTGACCGACCACGGCCGTGAATCGCCGCTCCAGCGTCCGTCGTCCCATCGGCACTGCCCGCAGCAGGTCCTTTACGTTGATGCCGGCGGTGGCGTTGTCCTTGATGAAACGCATCACCTGGCGGACCTTCTCGTCGCCGCATGCGAAGAGGTCGGTGGATTGCCGGGTGGTAATGCCCAGGGGCGGCAGGAGGTTCTCGTTCGTCGCCGGTCGCCGGCCGCGGATCAGCTGGTCCAGCAGCGCCGCCGCCTCGTAGCCGATGCGTTTCACGGGAATATCCACGCCGCTGATCGGCGGATGGATCGTCTGTCCGAGCAGATCCTCGGTCGAGAGACTGATGATCGCCACCTGGTCGGGCACCTGCAGACCGGCGAGTTCGCAGGCGCTGGCGACGTTGCGGCAGGTGATGGTATCCCAGCCGATCACACCGACCGGCAGCGGCAGGCTGCGCAGCCAACGCGCCCGGTCGCGCCGTTGCGCCACAAGACCGGCCTCGGACGACACCCCGGAGCCGCGCGTGTAGATCAACGGCGCATATCCCAACGCGCGGGCCCGGTCGGCGTAGGCCTGTTCCCAGAACGCGAGAAACTCGCGGTGGGGCTCCCCGCAGAATGCGATCTGCCGGATGCCTTTGCTCTGGAGGTGGGACACCGCGAGTCCCATCACGGCCCCGGCGTCGGAGCACACGCGGGGAAAGTCGCTGCCGGCGATGCGTGCGCCGGAGACGTTCACCACCGGCACGCGGTAGCCGCGGAGCGTGGTCGCGAGTTCGCGCGAGTGGACCGTGGCGATGATGCCGTCCCCCTGCCAGCCTTCCGGCATGTGCATGGTCCCATCCGGGCCGGCGGGCTGCATGTCGAGATTCCACGAGTGATGCTGCGCGAAGTGCCAGGCCCCCTCGATGATCCCGCGGCCGTATTGGTTCCAGCCGGCGACGAGGAGCGCCACACGTTTTCGCCTCGGGATTTTCGGCACGCGCGCACGCTACGGCGCAACGGCGGTGGCGCAATTTCTTAAAACGGAAACGCATCTTCGCCTATAGCTTCCGGTGGCCACCTGTTATGCTGCGGTGTCCGGTCACCCCACGGTTCCTCCCCAACCCCCTCCGCGCATGAAGTCCCCGTTCCCGAGCGGCCTGCTCACCCTGGCGTTTGCCTCCGCCGCGTTCGCCCAGAACGCCCCGACGCCTCCGGCGACGGCCCGGCCCGAGTCGCCCAAGGACGATACCGTCACGCTCATCGCCTTCGAAGTGAAGGCGGACGCGACGGACACCTACGATGCGACGAACACCAACTCCATCACCGGCACCAACACGGCGCTCGGCAAGACGCCCTTGGATGCGAAAGTCTTCAACCGCCAGCTCATGGACGAACTCGCCGTAGTCGACATGACGCAGATGCTTTCCCTGCTCGGCGGCCTCGGCGCGGCGATCATCAGCGGTGGCAACGAGGAAGTCCGCGGCGACATGGAGGGTGACCGCCAGGACCCGAAAAGCATGACGATGCGCGGACTCACCATCAACAACCCGAGGCGCGACGGTTTTCTCCGTTCCGACACCTCGCTGATGGATTCCTTCGACACCGAACGCGTCGAGGCGATCGGCGGCTCGAACTCCCTTCTCTTTGGATCCGGCGACGCCGGTGGCGTGATTACCAGCACCTCGAAACGTGCGCTCATCGGCCGGCCGCTGCGCGCGAGCATGTCGCTGGGCGCCGATTCCGAAGGCAGCCGTCGCGCCACCTTCGACATCGGTGCCGGCTCCCGCCTGCTGGCTCTCCGCGTCAACGCCGTGCATGGCGACGCGCGCTATTTCCGTCCCGCCAACCAGCAGATCAACCGCGGTCTGCACCTCGCGGCGACGTTTCGTCCGTGGCAGCGCCTCGAGATCCGGGGCGAATGGCGGCACCTGACGCGGGTGACGACCTACCCGAATTCCGGCACCGTGCGGGCGCCGCTCAATCTTCTCCTCCCGACCGGCGAACGCGTCGACGGGCAGAGCACGCGCTACCTCGCGGCGTTCCCCAACGTCGGCGACCTGACCGGCGGCGCGATCGACGTCACGAAGGCCGACACGCTCTTCGGGCCCTACTACGCCTTCGCGTTCAAGAACATCATCCGGGCGGTGGTCGCCGAGGCGAACCTCGCGGAGGGTCTCGGCCTGCAGGTGCGCTATGGCCACGACGCGCGCGTGAACAACGCGCTGAGCCCGACGAACAACACGCTCTTCGCCCCCGGCTCGACCGGAAATCTCTACGTCGATCCGGCGACCGGCCTCGTCGGCACGCAGTGGGCGTTCACGTCCGGCCTGCCCCAGCTGAATCCCTTCCACACCGGCGCCCGCGGCTACCGCGTCGCGCTCGCTTACCAGAAGAACCTCGGCCGCTGGGGGCGGCATCAGGCCAGCGCGTTTCTGCAGGACATGGAGTCGTGGACCAATCAGGAACAGTGGCGCTATTTTGAAGCGGACGCCTCCGGCCGCGTGATTCAGAATCCCGCCCTGATCCAGGCGACCGACTCGGGCCGGATCAACATGCCGGCGATCTGGCTGCCCATCAACACGACGAAGATCGTCGGCGGGCAGAAGTGGCCGTTCGGTTCGCTCGTCCATCCCAACGGCAGGACCTACATCGCGCAGCCCGTGATCTACCCGGGAGCGGTGCCGCGGACCGCGACCAATCCCTACGGTTTCTCCGGTCCGATCAATCCGGCCACCGGGCTGAGCACCTACGCGAACTACTACCACGACGACACCGATGAGCGCAGTCACGGTTTCAGTCTCTTCAGCGAGTGGTGGAAGGGCCGGATCGACACGATGGTCGGTTACCGCTCAGAGGAGGCGGCATACCGGCGTGTCACCACCGATGTGATACGCGGTCCGATCACCTATGACAGCCTGACTACCGGCGCCGTGGTCGACACGCCGGTGAAAGGCGTGCGGCTGTCGCTCAACTACTCCACCAATGCCAAGATCAACTTCGACACCACGCGCGACATCTTCAACCAGACGCTGCCGCCCGGGAAGGGCGTGAGCCGCGACATCGGCCTGAAGTTCGGCCTGTGGGAGCACCGCATCTCAGGTAACTTCAACTACTATGTGTCCGAGGCCCAGAACTTCACCGCCACGCTCGGCGGCACCCAGAACGACGTCGATCCCAACGGCATCAACGGCCGCAATGGCGGTCCGGCTTACACGTTCAGCCGCACGTCCGACGGCTTCAATCTCACCCTTTCCGCGCGACCGCTGCGCGGCTGGGAGATGCGGATCAACTTCGCCACCGCCAACGGCAGCGAGCGTGCCGATGTCATCTTGCCGCAGTTCTACAACGATCAGTTCCATACCACCTCCGTCGGCGGCCAGACGGTCGTGGGCGTGCGCGCCACGCCCGGCGGCGCGGTCACCCCGCTGCTCGTGCGTGCCGATCCGGCCAATCCGGCTTCAGCGCAGATTCCGCTCTCGCTCGCGATGATGAAGGATCCGGCGAGCCCCTATTACGCACAGCTCGATCGCGAGTCCGGCCAGATCCTCAATGCCGATGCGATCGGACTGCTCACGCCCGGAGTAGGCACGACCGCGACCGGGCTCCCGCTCTCCGAACACCAGCTCGGCTTCGTCTCTCCGTCCGGCGGCACGCTCATCGTCCGCCGGGCCGGAGAGAAGACCTTCGGTTACGCGGAACGGAGCTACAGCCTGGTTAACCGGTTCCAGTTCGACCAAGGCCTGCTGCGCGGGCTGGTCGTGGGTTTGAGCAGCAGCCTGCGCGACGATCATCGCGGCTATATGTTCACCGACGCGGCCGATCGGAACCAGCGGAAGATGTATTACTTCCCCGACCGCCTACTGCACGACCTCTTCGCGGTCTACCGTCTCAAGCCGATGGGCAAGGTCCGGACGTCGCTTCAGCTCAACGTCTCCAATCTCCTCGATGCCAATGAGGTCGTCTACCTCGTGCGTGCCACGAACGGCACGCTCCGCTACGCTCAGTGGCTCAACTCCCCGCGCAAAATCGCCGTGACCACCACGGTTAGTTTCTGAGCCCCGCGGCGTCCCTTTCATGCCTCCGTCTTCCTCCTTGCGCTGGGTCGTCGGCGGGCTGCTGTTTTTCTCTACCGCGATCAACTACCTCGATCGCCAGGTGCTCTCGATTCTGGCGACCACGATCCAGGCCGAGCTGACGATCGACGACGTCGGCTACGCCAAGATCACGAGTTGGTTTCTGCTCAGCTACACCGTGATGTATGCCGTGAGCGGGCGGTTGGTGGATTTTTTGGGCACGCGGCTCAGTATGGCTCTGGCGGTCACCGGCTGGTCGGTCGCCGGGATGCTGCATGGCCTCGCCGGTTCGGTCTCCCAGTTGGCCGCTTGCCGTTTTCTCCTCGGCACCTTCGAGGCCGCCAATTTCCCCGGCGGCGCAAAGGCGGTCGCGGAGTGGTTTCCCCTCCGCGAACGTGCGCTGGGCATGGGCATCCTCGGCGCGGGCGGGACGGCCGGGGCGGTCGTGGCGTTCCCGCTGGTGACCTACCTCGCGCTGCATCACGGCTGGCGCATGGCCTTCATGGTCGTGGGTGCGGTGGGCTTCGTCTGGGTGGCAGTATGGTGGGCGGTCTGCCGGCCCGCGCGGGTGGGGGACGTCGGCGGAACTTCGGCGGGCGCGCCGGTTCCGGAGAAACCGTTCGGTCTCGGGGAATTGCTGCGATATCGTCGGACGTGGGGCTGCATTCTTGTCCGTGTTTTCACCGACCCGATCATCTACTTCATCAGCTTCTGGGTGCCGAAGTATCTCGCGGCCAGTCACGGCTACACGCTTGCCGACATCGGCAAGTATGCGTGGATGCCCTTTGCCGCGCTCTCCGTCGGGCAGATCGCCGGCGGCGCCTTGACGAGCTGGGTGGTGGGGCGGGGGGCGGAGTTGGATCGGGTGCGGAAGCGTCTCATGCTGGGTGCGTCGCTGCTCGTGCTGGCTTCCGGCGCCGTAGTGGCGCTCACCGCGAATCCGGGCTTGGCGCTCGCCGGGGTGGCGTTGCTCGCGCTCGGCCACGGCCTGTGGGGCAATATCGCCGTGCCGGCGGAGGTCTTTCCGTCGCACAGCGTCGCGTTCGTGACGGGACTCGGCGGCACGCTCGGCGGAGTCGCCGGCATGCTTTCCCAATTTGGCATCGCGTGGGCCGCCGGGCACCAGGGTTACGCCTATATCTTTGCGGTATTCAGCATCTGTCCGCTGCTCGCTTATTTTGCCGTGCAGCGGCTGGTGGGCCGCCTGGGGATGATCTCAATCGACCTCGCCAGGGACGAAAGGAAACATGCCTGAGCCGTTGCGCGTAGCCATCGCCGGTGCCGGCCAGATGGGGTTGGCCCACGCCGAGGCCTTCCGCGCCTGCGGTGCCGACGTGATCGCCGTGATCGACCACGAGCCGGACCGGGCGCGCCGCCTCGCCGCCGCGTGCGGTGCGCGGGCGTTTCGCACCGTCGCGGAGGCGCTGCGCGAGAGCCCCGATGCCCTCAGCGTCTGCCTGCCGCACAGCCTTCACTTCGACGCCGCGATGGCCGCCGCGCAGCGCGATGTCGCCCTGCTGATCGAGAAACCGCACTGCACCTCGCTGGAGGAGTCGCGGGCGCTGCGCGCGGAATGTGCGCGGCGCGGCGTCGTGGCCATGGCCGGTTTTACGCACCGGTTCCTCGCGACATCCCTGACGCTGAAGTCGCTCCTCACCGCCGGCCGTTTCGGCCGGATCGATCTCGCGGTCGATCGGCTGGTCGCCAACGCCCTCGGCGCCCACACGCCGGCCTGGTATCGCGACCGCGCGCTGGCCGGTGGCGGCATCGCCATGATCGGTATGATCCACTCCATCGATCGGCTGCGGTGGCTGTTGGATGCGGAGATCACCCGCGTGCTGGCGCTCACGCGGCCGCCGGTTTGCTCGGGCGAGGTGGAAAATACCGCGCTCGCGCTCCTCGAGTTTTCCAACGGTGCCCAGGCCTCGCTGATCGCACACCGCTCCCCCGTGACCGGTCACGCGCGGGCTCACCGCTACGAACTATTCGGCGAAAAACTCAACGCCTCCTGCTCCGTGGACACCTTCGACCACCAGGAGTTGGCAGTCGTCGGCCCCGGCGGTCCGGAACGCGAGGTCGTGCGCGATGACCGGCCGTTCGTGGCCGAGATTCGTGCGTTCGGTGCGGCGCTGGCCGCGGGGCGTCCGCCCGCTCCGAGTCTGTTCGATGCCGAGGTCGCGCTCGGCGTCGTGCTCGCGATCTACGAGTCCGCGCAGTCCCGCCAGCCGGTCGATCTGCCGGAGTTCCTCGGCACCGCCTCCTCTCCCTGCGTCTGAACGCCCCCGCCATGCCCGACCCGATCTTTCTCTCCAAATACAGCCCGCTGAAAAACATCCTCTTTGCCGATGACTTCGACAACGGCGTCAACGGCTGGTGCGAGCTGATCGGCAATCACGACGGCGACCTCAACAAGGTCCGCAAGGTGATGGAGGACCTGCGTCCGCCCCAACTCTCCAACGGCAACTTCTTCGACATCGGCAGCCACGGTTCCCTCTCCGGCACCTACTCGTTGAAGCTGGCGACCCGCGCGCGCGCCGGCCACATGGCCCAGGCCATCAAGCGCGCCACCTCGCGCGCCGACGGCCGCGTGCGCGTCGAGTGCTACTTCACCTACAAGGCGGAGCAGATCTTCGGCGCCGCCACGAACTGGGACGGCAACGTCGACCCCTCGGAGTCCAACTTCGGCGATTTCACGATCAGCAACGACATCTGCGAGGGCGATGCCGGCGCGCGCTACCATTGCGCCCTGCGCTACCTCAACACCGACAAGGACGGCCGGCTCGTGCAGCACTGGATGTATAAAACGTCCGTGCAGCCGAGCACCAAGATGGTGATGTCCGGCATGGTGCAGCCCAACTACGACTACCACGTCGTGCACGAGAACGACTGGCAGCCCGTCCCCGGCGGCCACCAGCCGCTCTGCTACAACGAGATTCCGACCAAGATCAACTGGCACTACCTGCGTTGGGATTTCGACACGCGGCTGCGGCGCAACGTCGAACTCCAGGTCAACGACAACGTCATGCCCCTGCACGATATCCCCGTGCCGGTCTACGAGCACCGCTACAAGGCGCTGAACCGCCTCATGAACTTCTGCCTCGATGTGCGCACGCACCGGCCCGTGCGGAATTTCCTCTTCATCGACTCCGTCGTCGCCTCGTTCGACCAGCAATGAGCGCGCTGCGCGGCATCAATCTGTTCCCGTGGGACGTCGCCGACGAGGGTGCGGACCCGTGCCTCGACGCGATCGCCGGCCTCGCCTGCAACACCGTCATTCTCAGCCCCAACTACCATCGCGCGCGACTTTTCCGGCCCCGGACGCCCGGCTACTACAACCGTCCCGTCGACTGGTGCGACTTCCGGCCCGACCTCTCGCTTTACGAGGAGCCGGGGCTGCTCCCGCCGATCAACCCCGACGCCCGCAGCGTCGACGGTTGTCGCCACGCCGCGGCCGCGGCGCGCGCCCGCGGGCTCGACGTCATCCTTTCGGTCATCGGTTGCCACAACACCACGATCGGGCTCGCCCATCCCGAACTCTGCGTGGAAAACGCGTTCGGGGACCGCTACGCCTTTGCCCTCAGCCCGGCGCAGCCGCGTGTGCGGTCGTTTCTCGGCAGCCTCGTGCGCGACCTGTGCCGGCAATACCGCCCCGATGCGCTGCTGCTCGACAGCTTTGCCTTTCTCGATGCCGTGCACCGCGAACACCACGAGCTGATGTTCGTCAGCCCCGGCGCGTTCGGAAAATACCTGCTCTCGCTCTGCTTCTGCCCCGCGTCGTGTGCGCGCCTCCGTGACGCCGGTCTCGATCCCATGGCGCTCCGTGCGCAGACTGCGGCGCTGATCCGGCAGGCGGTGTCCGCCACCCCCGGACCGCGATCGCCCGAAGCGGAACGCGATGAGCTCTCCGCGCTGCTGTTCGAGTTTCCCGAGTTTCTGGCCGCGGCCCGCGTGCGTTCCGCGATCGTGCACGAGTTGCTGGCGCACGTTGCGACGATCGCACGCGAGGAGGGCGTCCGGCTGCACAGCCAGAGCGCGTTGCTCGCGCGGCCGAGCTCGCGCGTCTGGACGGAGGGCGCCGGCCTGCGCACACGCGCCGAGTCGTGCGAGATGATCTTCATCCAGGCCCACTGGCCGTCGGCGCGCGAGGCGATCCACGATCTGAGCTGGGCGGCGACGGTGCTGCCGGCCGGACGTTTCGTGCTTGGGACGATGACCAGCGAGGACAACGTCGCGACCGCCGCCGACCTCATCCAGCGCGCCGAAGGGGCGAAGCGCCTCGGGGCGGCCGGCGTCAGCTTCTACAACTACGGCCTGCTTTCCCCGGAGCGGCTGCAGTGGATCCGCCGGGCCAACGAAGTTTTCCCATGATCAACCATTCCTATACGGCGGTGCTGGAGCGCAACGTGACTTTCACCGATGCACTCGTGACGGAGCCCTACGAAGTGGCGTGGGCCCGCGAGGCGCGGATCTTTGTGCGCACGCTGGATCTCGTTGGCGAACTCGAGGCGACGGCAGAGATTTCGCCGGACGGGCTGTGCTGGATCCCCGAGGGTAGCCCGCCCGTGAAGCTGGCCCAGCCCGGCCTGCTTTCATTTCCGCTGCGCGAGTTCGGTCACTGGTTGCGCCTCGTGCTGCGCGTGCAGGGGCCGACGCCCTCGGCCCGCGTGATCGTCTATCTGGCGTTGAAGGAATGATGCACCCGTCATGAACCCTCGTTCGATCTCCCTTTCGCTCTGCCTCGCCTTGGCGCTGCTGCCCGCCACCCGTGTCATTGCCGTCACCGTCCTCCACGTGGCTCCGGCGGGCAGCGACGCCAATCCCGGCACGGCGGATCGCCCCCTCGCCACGCCCTCCGCCGCGCGTGACCGAGTGCGAAAGATCGCCGCGGAGGGCCTGCGCGAGCCGGTGGAGATCGTTTTCGCCACGGGCACCTATCGCCTGGCGGCGACGCTCGAACTTCGACCCGAGGACTCCGGCCTCGAGAAATTTCCCATCACGTGGAAAGCCGCACCGGGCGCCAAAGTCGTCTGGAGCGGCGGCCGCGAGATCCCGGCCAAGTGGACCAAGGGCGCAGACGGCGTCTGGCAGGTGGACCTGACGGGCGTCGGCCCCGACGGATGGAATTTCCGCCAGTTGTTCGTGGCCGAAAAACGGGCCACCCGCGCCCGCTTTCCGAATGCCGATGCGCCCAATCCCTTCCTCTACGCCACCGGCGGCGATCTCGATCACGCGATCGTCGCCCCCGGGCTCGTGAAGGAGGCGTGGGGCCGCGCGCGCGACGCACAGATCAACATTGTGCCGCAGTGGCGCTTCTTCAACCAATGGAACACCGTCACCAAAGTGGATGCCGCGACCGGCCGCATCGACTTCGCCGACAGCGAGCGCCACGCGAAAGTCATCCCGGGAAATTGGTTCTGGATTGAGGGCGTGCGCGAGGAACTCGACCGGCCCGGCGAGTGGTTTTTCGACCGCGAAGCCCGTCGGCTGCACTACCTGCCGTTGCCGGGCACGGACCCCAACGATCTCGAGATCGTCGCCCCCGCGCTCACCCGGCTCGTCGACCTGAAGGGCGATGTGAATGCCGGCACCCACGTGCGGCACGTCCATTTCGACGGCCTCGAGTTTCGCCACACCGAGTTCACCCTCGGCCATATCGAGGCCCGGGTCCATACCGACACCGCGGTCATGTTCGAGAACACCCTCGACTGCTCCGTCCGCAATAGCCGCTTCGAAAACATCGGCGGCTATGCCCTTTGGCTGCACCTCGACAGCCGCGGCAACAAATTCGACCGCAATTCCGTCCGCCACTCCGGCGGCGGCGGCGTGCTGCTCACCGGCGCGCGGCTCTCCTACATGGACGACTCAAAGGTCTACACGCCCGGCGAGGCCGCGGCCAAGGTCGCGCCCATCCTCAACGAGATCACGCGCAACACCGTCGAGCACTGCGGGAAGATCCGCTACTACGGCGGCGGGGTTCATCTCGACTCGCGGCCCGCCGCCATGTCGATGGAGCCCGGAAATCTGATTTCCCACAACTACTTCAACGACCTTTCGCGCAACGGCGTCTTCGCCTTCCGCAACCAGGGCGGGACCGTGGTCGAATACAACCACATCCACAACGCCATGCAGACGACCATCGACGGCGCCTGCATCCACTTCGCGACGATGAATCACCTCAACGCGCCGAATTTCATCCTCAACAATTGGCTCTACGACGCGTGGGGCTACGAACAAAAGCCCAACGGCAAACCCATCCGCAAACTCGGCAACGGCATCTTCCTCGATTGGGACACCAGCAACACCACCGTGCGCGACAACTGGATCTACAACTCCGTCGGCGGCGCCATCAAACCGATCTGGGAAAACCAAAACCTCGTCATCGAAAACAACCACGAGTCCGACACCCGCATCGTCCCTCCTTTCGTGGACGAACTCGGGCCGAATGGCAAAGCCACCCACGGCATCGACCTCGCCGCGAATCGCCTCACGGGCAGCGTGATTCATTACACGGATTCCAAGCACGTCACCACGACGGGCACTTGGAATCCGAAGACTGTCACCGGCATGTGGGGACTCTTCCGTTTCAACTTCCTCGTCGGCACCGCGGCCGCACCGTCGGTCGCGACCTACGCGTTGCCGATCCCGCGCGACGGCCAATATCAGGTGTCGCTCCTTTACAAGGCGGCCCCCGACTCCGCCTCCAACGTGCCCGTCCTCATCAACCACGCCGAAGGCCAGGCCAAACACGCCTGGAACATGCGCAAGGGCTCGAAGCACGGCTTCTCCGTGCCGGTGGGCACCTATCGCTTCAAGGCCGGCACGCGGCACACGGTCACGCTCTCCACCGCCGGCACCGACGGCAACGTGATCGCCGACGCCGTCGCGTTCGTGAAAGTGGCCGATTGAGTCGCGACGCACTCAACCCATGGATGCCACCATGCGCGCCGCAGTGCTGGAGTCCGCCGGCATCATCCGGATCGGATCCCGGCGCGTGCCGGAGTTGAAACCCGGCATGGTCCTGCTCCGCGTCCGCCGTGCCGGCATCTGCGGTTCCGATCTGCATTATTTCGAGCACGGCCGCTGCGGCGCGTTCGTGCCGACGCGACCCTTCGTGCTCGGCCACGAATTCGCCGCCGAGGTCGCCGCCGTTGGCGACGGCGTGAAAAACGTCACTACCGGAGCGCGCGTCACCGCCAACCCGGCACGTGCCTGCGGGGTCTGCGACCATTGCAAAGCCGGCCGCGGCAACCTTTGCCGCGCCACCATCATGCTCGGCAGCGCCAGCACCACGCCACCGACCGACGGCGCGTTCGCGGAATTTGTCACCGTCCGCGCCGATCAGTGCCACCTATTGCCGCCCGACATGGACGATGCCGCGGGCGCGATGCTCGAGCCGCTCGCCGTCGCGCTGCACGCGGTGAAACGCGCCGGCACGGTTTCGGGCAAACGCGTGCTCGTGACCGGCGGCGGCCCGATCGGCCTGCTCGTGGCCATGACCGCGAAGGCGTTCGGCGCCGTGCCGGTGGCGCTGAGCGACATTCTGGAAACGCGGCGCGACACCGCCCGCAAGCTCGGGGCCGACGGCACCGTGAACCCGGCCTCGCCCACGCTGGCCGACGAAGTCCGCGCGCTGACGGGCGACGGTTTCGACCTCGTGTTCGAGGCCTCGGGCGCCCGCGCCGCGTTGCGGCAGGCCTTCGACCTCGTGCGCCCCGGCGGCACGATCGTGCAGATCGGCACGCTCGGCACGGAGGATATCCCGCTGCCGGCCAACCAGCTCATGGTGCGGGAGATCACGTTCGTCGGCTCCATGCGCTACGGCAACGTGTTCGATGAGGCGATCCGGCTCGTGCAGGCGCGCCGGATCGATGTGCGGGCGCTGCTCACCGGAGTGCTGCCTTTGGCCCAGGCCGCCGAAGGCATGCGCCTGGCGGCGGAAAAATCGGGCGCCCTCAAGGTGCAGCTGGAGATCGACTCGAGCCCATGACGATCGGGGCGCGCCTGCGCGCCGCCGCGCCGGCGTGCGTCGAGGGGCGCTTGCTGCGCCTTCGCCGTGGGCCGGAGAGCGTGGATGAGCGTTGGGCCCTGCGCCACGCCATCGGTCTTCCGGGTCCGGTGCGCTCAATCCGCGCTTGATCACCGGGTGACATTGGCCCTGCCTGCGCGCCTGCCCGATGCCGTCCCGAACCGACCAAGCCCGCTGGTTTTCCGAGGAGGTCAATCCTCACCGCGGCGCGTTGCGCGCTTACGTGCGGCGGGCGTTTCCGGGGGTGCGCGATGTCGAGGATGTGGTGCAGGATTCGCTGCTCCGGATCTGGACGGTCCGGGCGAGCCGGCAGATCGGCTGCGCCCGCGCTTTTCTGTTCAAGATCGCCCGCAACCGCGCGCTCGACCTCCTGCGCCGCGGCCAAGCCTCGCCGCTCGTCGCCGTAAGGGATCTGACGGCGCTGTCCGTGGCAGAGGAGGAACATTCCCCCGCCGACGCGCTGGCGACGGCGGAAAAAATCGAACTCCTTGCCGATGCCATCGCCGATCTGCCGGACCGTTGCCGGGAAATTGTCGTGCTGCGCAAGCTGCGCGGTCTCTCGCAGCGTGAGGTGGCCGTGCGGCTCGGTCTTTCCGAGCGCACCGTCGAGGTGCAGGTCGCCCGCGGCACGCGGCGCTGCGCGGAGTATCTCCGCCGCTGCGGCCTGACGGCCGCCGGCCCGGATCGCTGACCATGCACGACGGCAAGCCCACTCCGCCGCTCCATGCGGACGATGCGCTCGACTGGCCGGGTCGCGCCGCGACGACCGACCGGGTGCTGGCGGCGGTCGAACGCCGGGTGCAGCACCGCCGCCGACTGCGCCGGCGCGCCGCCGCCGCCGTGGCTTCCGTGGCCCTTGCCGTCCTGGTTGCCCTGCCGTGGCTGCGTTTCGGATCGCCTGACTCCGTCCCTGCGCCGGCAACGGGCGCCGTGCTGGCGCAGCCGGTCCGCGAGGTCCTCGCCGACGGATCGGCCGTCGAGCGCAACGGCGATGCCCTGGTGCGCAGCGAGTTTTCCCCGGCGGTCCGGCGGATCGTCCTCCTGCGGGGCGAGGCGCATTTCGACGTCGCGCACGATGCCGCCCGGCCGTTCGTCGTCGTGGCGGGCGGCGTAGCGGTGCGGGCCATCGGCACCGCGTTCTCGGTGCGGCTGGCCCCCGGCGACGTCGATGTCCTCGTCACCGAGGGGCGGGTCGCGGTGGACCGCGCCGCCGGGGGCCCGACCGACGCGGCCGCGCGGCCGCTTGCGCTCGTGACCCGGGGCGCGCGGGTCGCGGTCGGTGCCGCGGACCTTGCCCCCGATGCCCCGGCGCCCGCGATCATTCCGGTTACCCCGGCGGAAATCGCCGAGCGTCTCGCCTGGCGCGTGCCGCGGCTCGAACTCAACGACGCGCCCCTGCGCGAGGTGGTCGAGCTCGTCAACCGCAGCGGCGGCGCGCGCCTGATTTTGGCCACCCCGGCCGTGGGCGAGCTGCGGGTCAGCGGCATCGTGCGGGCCGACAACGCCCCGGCGCTGCTCCAGCTGCTGCGTGTGGACTACGGCATCGAAGCGCAGCCGCGCGGCGAGCGGGAATTCCTCCTGAGCTTTCCCCGGCCCTGACCGGCGAACCCGGCCCGCGGCGATTTCCGTAAGGGATCCGCGGCCGGTGTCCGTGGTGCAGGGGGACGACGCGCCGCGTCCGCTTCCCACCACATGCCGCGTTCCAAGCCTGCACTCCGCCTGCTCTGGTTCCTGACGTTGCTCATCGTGCCGGTCTGCCGGGCCGGTGCCGCCGACGCGGGGCGGCGTTCGTTCAGCCTGCCCGCCGACGACGCCGAAAATTCCCTTCGCCTTTTCGCGACCCAGTCGGGCCTCGAGGTGCTGTTCTCCCGGACCACGACCGCAGGGGTCCGGACCAACGCGCTGCAGGGCGAGTATGCACCGCGCGACGCCATGGCGCGGTTGCTGGCCGGGACGCCGCTGGTGGCCACGCCCGAGCCCGCCTCCGGGGCGCTCGTCGTCAGCCGTCGCCGTCCCGATGCCCGGACGTCGGCCGGGAGCGGTGCGGCCGCCGCCGGCGCTCCGCCCAACGATCTCATGACCAAAACGACTCCCTCCCCGCGGTCCCTGATGGCCGCACTTGCCGGCTGGTTCGCTGCCGCCGCTCCCGGCGAAGCGCAGACGCCGGCAGCGGCCGGCGCGGCCCCGATCTCGACCGTGAAGCTCGAGTCCTTCGTCGTCACCGGCTCGAATATTCCCACCGCCGCCGACGCGGTGGCGGCGCCGGTCACGATCATCAACCGCGAGGAGATCGAGCGCACGGGACTCGCCTCGAACCTGCTCGAAGTGGTGCAGGCGCGCATGCCCAGCTTCGCCGGCAGCGGCAACCTCGGCGCGACCAACGGCAACATCGCCGGCGGCTCCGCGACCTCGGGCGGTTCCCAGCTCTCCCTGCGCAATCTTTCCACGCTCGTCCTGCTGGATGGCCGCCGTCTGCCCGACAGCGGCGCCAGCGCCCGGGGCGGCCGGGCCTTTGTCGACGTGAACCAGATTCCCCTCGCGGCGATCCAGTCGATGGAGGTTCTGACCGACGGCGCTTCCGCCATCTACGGCTCCGATGCCGTCGGCGGCGTCGTGAACGTGAAGCTCAAGCACGACTTCCAGGGGCTGGAGATCGGCGGGCGCTACGCCCGGTCCACGCGCGAGGGCGATTACACGCAGCGCTCCGCCTACCTCGTGGCGGGTGCGAAGGCCGACCGGATCAGTCTGACGGTGTCCTTTTCCCGCTCGGATATCACGCCGCTGTTCCAGGCGGAGCGGCCGTTTTCCAATCCGCAGCGCGGCAAATCCGCGACCATCTCGGGCGCGTTGGGCCAGTCTTCGACCGCGTTTCCCACCGCCTTTCTGCGCCCCGGCCTGAACTCCCCGAGCTTGGTGACGCCCACCGGACCGGCCGCGGCGTTCGCCGACCTCAACGCGCTGGTCGCCTCCGGCATCTACCAGGCCTCCTCCGTCCAGCCGATCGCCGACACCTTCGACCTGGCGCCGTTCGTCACGCTCACGATCGAGTCGCGCAAGAGCGCGGCCACGCTTGCGAGCACGATCAAGCTCATCCCCGAGCGGCTGGAAATGTTCGTCGAGGCGATGGATTCCCGCAGCGACAGCTGGTCGCAGCAGGGCGCGCTCGGCATCACGACTGCGGTTCCGGTCAACGCCCCCTACAATCCCACGCGCTCGGCCCTGTTTGCGGCGTTCCGCTATACGCCGGACGTGCGCCGGGCCACGAATGCCGCGCAGCTGCGCCGTCTCGTGGGCGGATTTCGCGGGAAGATCGGCGAGCGCCTGAATTGGGAAGCCGGATACAACCACAACACCAACCGCCTCGATAACGCGCTGGGCGGCCAGTATTATTCGCCGAATCTCCAGCTCGCGCTTGCCGGAGGCTACGATGCGAACGGCAATCCACAGGTGGGCGGTCGCTACGCGCGGCTTTTCCGCAATTACAACGCCCCGGCCAACACGACGACGCTTGCCCAATGGCAGGCGGCGATCACGCCGGCCAACTCCCTCGTCCAACCCGCGATCGATATTCTCGCGCGGCCGGAGGGGCTGAATCCGTCCGTGTTCGACCACATCCGCGGCGCGACGGCCAACGTCTTCGAGGCCGGTCTCACGCAGCTCGACGCCCGGATCTCCGGCGCGCTGCTCGATCTGCCCGCGGGGCCGTTGGGCGCGGCGCTCGGCGTGGATTTCCGGGAGGAGAAGCTGTCCGGCACCCCGGACGAGAACTCCTTCAGCACCGGTCCCACCGCCCGGCGCTGGCAGAACGGAAACTTCTTCGATCCCATCGCCCGCCGGCGTTCGATCGAGGCCGGCTTCGCCGAGATCCGCGTGCCGGTCACCGGCGAGCGGACGAACCTTCCGGGCTTCCGTGTGGTCGAGCTTTCGGCGGCCTACCGCTACGAGAACTACAGCGATGCCGGTGCCTCCCGCGTGCCGAAATACGGACTCCGTTGGCGGCCTCTGGACGAACAGCTCACGCTGCGCGGCACGTATTCCGAGGCGTTTGTCGCCCCGTCGCTTTTCTCGCTCTACGGCCCGACGACGGAAGGTGCCACCGCCGCCGGGGTGATCCAGACGGTGTTCGGCGTGCCCGGCTTTGCGCGGCAGCGCTCCGGCGCCAACCCCAACCTCAAGCCTTCCACCGCGAGGACGTCCTCGCTCGGCGCCGTCTATTCGCCCAAGGCGGCGAAGCGCCTCACGCTCGGGATCGATTTCATCGAGGTGCGGCAGCGCTCGCTGGTGGGCGTGGCCGGCGCGGCCAACATCCTCGGCAGCGTCAACGCCTCCGGGGCGCAGTCGCCGTTCGCGGCGCAGGTGGCGATCGGCAATTTCCCGACCAACCCCGATCCCTCGCTGCCGGCTCCGGTCCCGGTCACCTCCGCGGGCCAACTGGCCGCGCTGCTGCGCTCGGGCGTCTCGCCCAACGTGGTCTTTGTCACCGATGCCCGCGTCAACATCGCCGGCCAGAAACTGCGGGCGGTCGATGTGACCGCGAACTACGAGTTTCCGCGATCGGAGTTCGGCAAGTTCGACGTGAGCACGGCGGGAACCTTCTTCCTCGACTACCGGTTCCAGGCGCTGCCGACCCAGCGCTATTACGAATATGCCGGCCATGTCACCACGCTCGCCGAGGGCCAGGGCACGATCCCCGGGATGAAGTGGTTCACGGCGTTTGGCTGGAGCCGGGGGCTTTGGGCGGCGACGTTGAATCACACCTACGTTTCCAGCGTCGTCGATCTGGGCGCAGGTGGAATCGTCTTTGCCGAAAGCACCAGCCTGCGGCGCGTGTCCGTGCCCGCCTACACCGCGTGGGATGCATCGGTGTCCCGGGTCTTCAGAAACCTCGGGCTGCCCGGCGGCCGGACCTTGGTCTCGAACCTCAAGCTCACGCTTGGCGTCAACAACCTCGCCGACCGGATGCCGCCTTCCGCCCCCCAGGCCTTCGGTGGCGATGTCGGCGCGGATCTCGCGACCTACAACCCGGTCGGCCGGTTGTGGTATGTGAGCACCGGCTTGAAGTTTTGACGCCGGAGCGCCGAATCCGAGCCGCCCGACCCGCCACCATGAAACACATCCTCGCCGCGGTCCTGCTGGCTTATCCGTTCCTCGATGCGCCGGCCGCCGCCGCTTCCTCCGTGCGGCCCAACCTCCTGCTCATCGTCGTCGACGACCTGCGCTTCGACGATTTCGGCGCCGCGGGACATCCCTTCGCGCGCACGCCCCACCTCGATCGCGTTGCGCGCGAGGGCGCGCAGTTCGGCAGTTTCTTCGCGGTCACGCCGCTGTGCTCTCCGAGCCGCGCCAACATCCTCACCGGGCTGCAGACGCGCCACCACGGCATCCTCGACAACACCGACCGGAGCCCGCTCAGCCACCGGCTGAAGACGTTTGCGCCGGTGCTCAAGGCCGCCGGTTACCGCACCGGCTTCATCGGCAAATGGCACATGGGCAACGATCCCACGCCGCGCCCGGGCTTCGACTACTGGGTGGCGATGAAAGGGCAGGGCGAGGTCGCCGATCCCGAACTCTTCGAGGAAGGCCGGCTGGCCCGGGCGGCCGGTTATGTGACGGATATCTTCACGGACCGGGCCGTGAGCTTCATCGAGCGCAGCCCCGCCGCGCCGTTCCTGCTGATCCTGTCCCACAAGGCGCTGCATCCGAACAAAGTTCAGAACGCCGACGGCACCTCGCAGGCGATCGGCGAGGGCGGCTTCATCCCGGCCGAGCGGCACAAGGCGCTCTATACCGGGGCTCGGCCGCCGCGCCGCCCCAACTACGCGGTGCCGCCGAAGGGCAAACCCGCCCTCGAGCGACCCATCCCGGGACTGAAACCGCTCGGGCCGGAAACCGTGACTCCGGATGAGACGATCCGTGACCGGCTGCGCATGTTGGCGGCCGTGGATGAAGGCCTCGGCCGGATTATCGCGTCGCTGGAGAAACTCGGCAGCCTCGATCGCACCGTGGTGATGATCGTCGGCGACAACGGCTTCTTCTACGGCGAGCACGGACTGAGCGAGGAACGCCGCCTGGCTTACGAGGAATCCATCCGGCTGCCGCTGCTGCTGCGTTATCCGCCGCGCGTGAAGGCCGGCAGCGCACCGACCGCGATGGCGCTGACGATCGATCTGGCGCCCACGATCCTCGAACTTGCCGGGGCGCCGGAACTGCCCGGCATCGACGGACGCTCGCTCGTGCCGTTGTTCACCGCCACGCCGTCCGACTGGCGGACGTCCTTCCTGATCGAATACACCACCGACATCGTGTTTCCGCGCACGTTGAAGATGGGCTACGATGCCGTGCGGACGGAGCGCTACAAATTCATCCGCTACCGTGAGCTCGAAGGCATGAACGAGCTCTACGATCTGCAGGCCGATCCTTATGAACTCACCAATCTCATCGCTGCGCCGGACGCTGCGAATTTGCGCCGGCAGATGGAAGGCGAACTGCAGCGCATCCTTGACCGGAGCCCCGCGCGGCGTCCTTAGGACCGGGCCGGCCTTGGCGGCGGGGGCGATGTCCTCCGTCCGTTGGCCGGGCGCGGTCCGGAGCCTTGATTCTGCGGCCCCGGTGACGCCGGTGCGGTGGACGGCACGGCTCACGGTCGGAATAGCGGCCGTTCTCCTGCTGGCCGGGATCACCGTGCGGTCCCACGGCCAGGAGCGGCCGGACAAGTTCTTCGATTCGGCGGACGTCAGGATTCGCTACATCGAGGAGGGCGCGGGTGAAACGGTGGTGCTGATCCACGGCTTCGGCGGCAACGCGGAGGATCCCTGGGTGAAGGCCGGGATAATGCCGGCGCTCGCCCGGAAATACCGGGTGCTCGCGCTTGATTGCCGCGGCTTCGGCCGGAGCGGCAAGCCGGCCGAGGTTGACCGCTACGGCGTGGAGATGGCCTTGGATATCGTCCGACTGCTGGATCATCTCGCGATCCCGCGGGCGCATATCGTCGGTTATTCGATGGGTGCGGCGCTCGCGGCGAAGCTCGTCACGCTGCGACCGGAGCGATTTCTCACGCTCGCCCTTGGCGGCTACGGCGCGCGGCTTGATCGGTTGGCGGACGACGCCGGCTCGCGCCAGAACGATGCCCGCTACGAGCAGCGGGCGGTGGAGTTGGAGAACGGACCCGGTGGGCGCACCGATCCAGGCACGCTCGCCCGTGTGGCGGCGCTCCGGTCATTCCGCAGCCAGCGCGTGACGGCTGCCCAGATGGCGGCCCTGAACGTGCCTGCGATCTGCATGGTCGGCACGGCCGACGAGGGCCTTGCGGATGTCCTCGTGCTGAAGCGGGCGATGCCGGCGTTGCAACTCGTCATGATCGAGGGCGCCGACCACGACTCCGCGCGCCGCCGCCCGGAGTTCCTGCGGGCGCTCGAGGATTTCCTGCAGGCGAATCCGTCGCGGCAGTGACGGGACGGGGAAGAGCTGCACTGCCCGCGGCTCAAGATGCCTCGTAGACTTCGAGGAGGACGATGCCGGTGGGGTTGTTGGTGCCGCGGATCCGAACGGTGTAGGCGCCGGCGGGCAGGACGCAGGCGCCGACTTGCGCCGCGACGGTGCCGTTGTTGGCCCCGCCGGCGGCGGCGGGGATGCTCGTCGGGCGGGGAGCGAGCCGGGAACGTTTCTCGCCCTACCGATTGCGCGGAGGCGGAGCAGTGGGCCGGGTGTTCTCATACCAGAACACTCCGAGGCCCTGCCGGTTCTCCTGCTCCTCGTTGGTCAGCACGTCGAGGTCGCCGTCGCCATCGAGGTCGAGCAGGCGGACGAGGTCGAACTTGATGCCGGGAGCGCCGGCGAGATCGAAGGCGGTCCAGCGTCCGGCGCGGGCATCGTCTCCGCGGAGCCAATACACGCCGACGCGCGGGCCGGCGGCGTTTTCGCAGGAGACGACGAGGTCGGCGCGTCCGTCGCCGTCGATGTCGCCGATGGCGGCATGCTTCACGTTGCCGGTATTTTCCGGCACGGGGATCCGGTGCTCGGACCACTGGCGGCCGGAGCGGTCGAGGCGGCGAAACCAGCGGAGCTCGCTGTGGCGATTGGGATCGCGGGGGTCGACGGGGCCAAGTTCCACGGGGGCGACGATATCGCGGAGGCCGTCGCCATCGATATCGCCGACATCGAGCAGCATGACCTGCTGCACGGCGGCGGCCGTCGCACCGACCGTATGCTGCGTCCAGGCGGCGCGGTCGGCGGCGCGCGTCGGGCCCGGGTTTTCCAGCCAGTAGATGCCGCGCGCGGCGTCACGGCGGTCGGAGAAGAGGATGTCGGCATCGCCGTCGCCGTCCATGTCGTCGGTGCGGATCGTCATCGTCCAACTCATCTCGCGGAGCGGATGCCAGATCCACGCGGCGACGTCGCGGGGACGACGCGGCGCCTCAAGCCAGCCGAGCACCGACGACGCCTGGCCGGAGCTGCGGCGCCCGCCGATGACGAGATCCGGGCCGTGGCGGCCGTCGATCTGCAGCGGCTCGGCAAACATCCAGCCGGTCAGGCCGGCGAGGGCGGGGAACGCCTCCTGGCGCCACGCGTCGGCCGAGAGCAGACGCTCCGCGGGCGGAGCCCAGTGCACGAAGACCCGTTTCGAACCGCCCTCGGTCGACGAGACCACGTCGAGTTGCCCGTCGCCATCGAGGTCGGCGAAGACGGCGTCCTCGGCGTCGGGCGTGCGACCGACGATAACCCGCGGCCAGCGGGTGCGGACGGCGGCGGGGCCGGGATGCAGGTAGACGCGCGAGGAGCCGTCTTCCTCCCAGCCGGAGACGATGTCGGGCCGCCCGTCGCGGTTGAGATCGCCAAGCTTGGTGCCATCGGCGCCGCGACCCTCGTCGTCGATGACGTGCCGCGGCCACGGGGTGCCCTGCAATGTGCCGACGGGCGCGGCGGAGGCGGTCAGGCCGATCCAGAGCGGAGCGGTGAGGCACAGGAGCATGGGACGCAGGGCACGGGGCTTCATGGGGTGGGCAAGAGATGAGGCCGGCGGGCCGGGCGTGCGAACCGTTTGTGGGGATGGGCGAGGTGGGACCGGCGGAAATCGACGCTTGAAACCTAAAACGATTTAGCAGAAATCGGCGTGCGTCGGTTTTTCCCCGTGAACCCCACCTTTGCCGAAGGCTTCCGTCGGTCTGCGCTTCGCCTGCGGCGGGCACGGTGGGGCTGCGCGTGGCTCGCGCTCCTCTGGGCCGGCGCGGGGTGGAGTGTGGTGGCGGGGAGCGAGCGCCCGAACGTCATCCTGATTCTCGCCGATGACTTCGCGCCGGGCGACATCGCGGCGTTCAACGGCGGTCGGACCCGGACGCCGGCGATCGACCGGCTCGTGCGCGAGGGCGTGTGGTTCAACGCGGCCTACTCCGCCTCGGCGGTGTGCGCGCCGGCGCGGGCGGCGCTGCTGACCGGGCGCTATCCGCACCGGACGGGCGTGGTGTCGCTCGAGTTGGACAAGTATCCCGAGCTGACGCGGCTGCGGCGCGACGAGACGACGATCGCGGAGGTGTTTGCCGCGAGCGGATACGTGACGGGACTGATCGGCAAGTGGCACACGGGAGCGGGGGAGGAGTATCATCCGCTGCGGCGCGGATTCCATGAGTTCGAGGGCTTCTTCGGCTCGGATCAGCTGACCTACGAGCGCTATACGCTCGATGTGCAGGGGGAGAAGCAGGAGGTGAGCGGCAAGTATTTGACCGACGACCTGGCGGAGCGCGCGGTGGCCTTCGTGCGGCGGCACCGGGAGCGTCCGTTCTTCCTCAAGCTCGCGCACTACGCGCCGCATCGGCCGCTGTCGGCGCCCGCGGCGATCGTGCAACGCTACGAAGCAGCGGGCCACGAGCGGAAGATCGCCACGATCTACGCGATGATCGAGGTGATGGATCGCGGTATCGGCGAGCTCATGGCGGAACTCGCGGCGCTCGGGCTGCGCGGGAAGACGCTCGTGATCTTCACCAGCGACAACGGCCCGGATCCGATTCCGGGGCCGCGTTTCAACTTCGGCCTGACGGGTATGAAATACGAGGTGACCGAGGGAGGCATCCGCGTGCCGCTCGTGTTTCACTGGCCGGCCCGTTTCCCGGCCGGCGAGCGCCAGGCACTGGCGCATTTCGTGGATTTCTTCCCGACGCTCGTCGAACTCGGCGGACTGCAGGTGCCGGCGAAAGCGAAACCGCGCGACGGCACGAGCCTCGTGCCCGTGCTGGATGGCCGCCCCGCGCCGGCCGGCGTGCGCTTCTGGCAGTGGAACCGCGGGGAGCCGAACTACACGCACAACGCCGCGCTGCGCGAGGGCCCTTGGAAACTGGTGCGGCCGTTTGTGACGCGCGCGGAGCCGAAGGCGGATGCGGCGGCCGCGCCCGTGCTCTATCATCTCGGCATGGATCCGATGGAAACCAGCGACCTCGCGGCGCAACATCCGGAGCGTTACGCTGAGATGCGGGCGGCGCTCGCGGCCTGGAGCGCGGAGGTGGAGCACGAGCGCCGGAGGACGGCGCGATGAGCGACGCGATCGAGATGGCTGATCGTTGCCGATCCGCGCTGGCGGCGCTGACATTTGCGGTATGAAAACGAACCTCCTTTTGCGGCTCCCTCGTCTGACGCTGGTCTTCGCGTTTGGGACGGCCGGCGCAGGTGCGCTCCCGGCGGCTGCGCCCGAGCATGCGAAAGTCCCGGGCGTGGTGATCGCGCACAGTCCGAAATCGAGCCGCGTTTTCCTCGGCTCCGCCGGCATCGCGGTGCTGCCGGACGGCACGTATCTGGCGAAGCATGACGAGTTCGGCCCGGGCAGCACGGAGCAGAAGAGTGCCGTCACGAAGGTCTATCGCTCGACCGATCGCGGACGCAGCTGGGAGCAGATCAGCCGGATCGACGGGCTGTTCTGGGCGAGCATCTTTCCGCATCGCGGCGCGGTGTATCTGCTGGGCACGACGGCGGGACACCGGCGCGGGCACGCCGTAATCCGGCGCTCCGCCGATGGCGGCCGGACGTGGACGGAGCCGAGGGACGAACGCAGCGGCCGGCTGTTTCCCGATATCTCCTACCATACGGCGCCGGTGCCGGTGATCGTGCATCAGGGCCGCATCTGGCGGGCGATGGAGGACGAGAAAGGCGGCACCAAGTGGGGCGTGATGTTCCGGGCCTTCATGCTTTCGGCGCCGGAGGAGGCGGACCTGCTGGTGGCGGCCAACTGGACGGCGTCGAATGCGTTGCCGCACGACCCCGCGTATCTCGGCGGGAAGTTCGGCGGCTGGCTGGAAGGCAACGCGGTCGTCGCCCCGGATGGATCGATCGTGAATATGCTGCGGGTCGATTTCCGGGCCGTGCCGGAGAAGGCGGCGATCGTGCGGATCTCGGCGGACGGGCGGCAGGCGAGTTTCGATCCGGCGCGGGACTTCGTGGACTTTCCGGGCGGGTGCAAAAAGTTCGTGATCCGGCCCGATCCTCGGGATGGGCGTTACTGGACGCTCGCGAATGCGATCCTGCCCGCGCACGCGGGCGGAAATGTCGAGCGGGTGCGCAATGCCGCGGTGCTGATGTCGTCGCCCGATCTGCGCACGTGGACGCCGCACCACGTCGCGCTGTATCACGAGAACCTCGCCACGCACGGCTTCCAGTATCTCGACTGGCTGTTCGACGGGGAGGACCTGCTGGTGGTGGCGCGCACGGCGTTCGACGACGGGATCGGCGGGGCGGAGAACCAGCACAATTCCAACTACCTCACGTTTCACCGGCTCGAGGGCTTCCGGCGTCATGCGGCGAGTCGCGTCGAGGTGGCCGGGCGGCCGTGAGGCCCTGCTTGGCGTCACGCTGATCCACCGATGTTCTCCCTCATCATGAATTCGTGTTTCCCCGGGCGGTGGTGCGGCATGCTGGTGGCGTTCATCGGGGCGGGCGTCGCCGCGTGCGGGGCCGCCCCGGCGGCGCGGCCCAATGTGCTCTTCATCGCGGCCGACGATCTGCGGCCCGATCTGGGCTGCTATGGTTCGCGTGAGGCGCGGACGCCGCACCTCGACGCGCTGGCGCGGCGGAGCGTGCTTTTCGAGCGCGCCTTCTGCCAGCAGGCGGTGTGCAATCCGTCGCGGGCCTCGGTGCTGACGGGCCGGCGCCCGGATGCGCTGAAGGTCTGGGACCTGCGCACGCATTTCCGGCAGACGTTTCCCGACCTCGTGACGCTGCCGCAGCACTTCATGCGGCATGGCTACCGGGCGATCGGGATCGGGAAGCTGTTTCACAACGAATCGGGCGGGCGCCCGGCCTTTCCGTTTGCGGATCCGGTGTCGTGGTCGGAGCCGCCGACCTTTGCCAACGGCGCGCACTGGCAGGACTGGGTGTGGCCGGCGGACGCGGCGGCGCCGCGGGCGAAGGGCGACGCGGTGCAGTGTCTCGACGTGGCGGACGACGCCTATTTCGACGGCCAGATCGCGACGGCTGCCGTGGCGCGGCTGCGCGCGCTGGCGGAAAAGCGCGAACCGTTCTTCCTCGGCGTGGGTTTCTGGAAACCGCACCTGCCGTTCAACGCGCCGAAGAAATACTGGGACCTCTACGACCGCGCCCGGCTCTCCGCGCCGCAGCCGCGGACGATGCCGCGCGGCGCGCCGGCGATCGCGGCCCACCCGTGGAACGAACTCCGCGGCTACGGCGGCATCCCCAAGGAAGGGCCGCTGACGGAGGAGAAGATCATGGAGCTGCGGCACGGATATCTCGCCTGCATCAGCTTTCTGGATGCGCAGGTGGGACGCGTGCTGGCCGAGCTGGAGCGGCTGGGGCTGGCGGACAACACGATCGTCGTTTTCTGGAGCGACCACGGCTTCCACCTCGGCGAGCACGATCTCTGGGCGAAGACCACGAACTACGAACTCGATACCCGCGTGCCCCTCCTGATCGCGGCGCCGGGGGTGCGGGGCGGCGGGCGCGCGGCCGGTCTGGTGGAGCTGATCGATCTCTACCCGACGCTGGTGGAGCTGGCGGGTCTGCCGGCGGCGGCGGAGCTCGATGGCCGCAGCCTCGTGCCGCAGCTCCGCGATCCGGCGCGGCCGGGCAAGGCGGTCGCGGTGTCGCAGCACCCGCATCCCTCGTATACGCGGGCGACGCACATGGGTTACACGCTGCGGACGGAGCGATTCCGTTATGTGGAGTGGCGCGAGCTCGAGACCGGTGCACGCGGGCCGCGGGAGCTTTACGATCACCGGGCCGATCCGGCGGAGACGGAGAACCGGGTCGATGACCCCGCGTTTGCCGCCGAGGTGGCCGAACTCGGGCGGCAGGTGGACGCGCTCGTGGCGGCGGGTGGACGCTGGCGGGCGCCGGGCGCATTGCCGACGAAGTGATGCCGCCGATTTCCCAACGATGATCCTCCCGGCCCGCGAAACATCCTGCCTCGTGCAGTGCCTGCTCACGGTGGCGCTCGTGTGCGGCGCGTTGGCGCCCGCGCGAACGGCCGGCGCGACCCCGCGGCCCAATATCGTGTTCATCCTGGCCGACGACCTCGGGTGGCGCGATCTCGCGTGCACGGGCAATCCCTGGCACCGCACGCCGCACCTCGACCGGCTGGCGCGCGAGGGCGTGCGGTTCACGCAGGCCTACAGTCCGGCGCCGATCTGCTCGGCGGCGCGGGCGGCAATCCTCACCGGCAAGACGCCGGCGCGGCTGCACTTCGAGTTCGTGACGAAACAGCAGCCCGGACGGCAGGCGTGGGGCACGCCGCTGGAGACGCCGCCGTTCACCCTCGATCTGCCGCTCGAGGAACGGACGATCGGCGAGGTGTTGCGCGACGGCGGCTACGCCACGGCCTTCTTCGGCAAGTGGCACGCGAGCCGGCATCACGGCGCCTACCTGAAATGGTCGCCGACGCACGGGCCGCTGCAGCAGGGGTTCGAGGTCGGCGACGAGGAGTTCGGCAGCCATCCGTATTCGTATCCCAAGGACGCCGAGGTCGGCTTCGGCGATTTCAAGAGCGGCGAGTTTCCGCCCGATGCCCTGACCGACAAGGCGATCGCCTTCCTGCGGGCGCGGCGCGACCGGCCGTTTTTCCTCTATCTGTCGCACTACCATGTGCACACGCCGATCCACACGCGGATGCGCTGGCTGCAGGAGCACTACCGCGCGCAGCTGCCCGAAGGGCGCGCGGCGTATGCGGCGATGGTCGAGACGCTGGACCACGAAGTCGGCCGCGTGCTGCGGACGCTCGACGAACTCGGGCTGGCGGAAAATACGCTCGTCGTCTTCACGTCCGACAACGGTGGCCACCCCGAATACTCGGCCAATGCGCCGCTCCGCGGCAGCAAGTGGAACCTCTACGAAGCGGGCGTGCGCGTGCCGTTTCTCGTGCGCTGGCCGGGCCGCGTGCCGGCGCGGCGGGTGAGCGAGCGGCCGCTGCTCACGCTGGATCTCTACGCGACGTTGGCGGCCGCGGCCGGGGTGCGGCTCGAGCGCGGATTGGCGCCGGATGCCGAGAACCTGCTGCCCGAATTCGAGGGCCGCGCCGTTGCGGCGGGGGAGCGCGCGCTCGTGTGGCACTTCCCGTATTACCATCCGGAGAACAAGGCCTTCGCCGCGGCGAAGCGGGACATCGGCGTCGAGGATTTCGCGGTGAGCCAGACGCGGCCGCAGGCGGCGATCCGGCTCGGGCGCTTCAAGCTGCTGCACTTCCACGAGGACGGGCGCGACGAACTCTACGACCTCGCGGCGGATGCGGGCGAACAGCGCGATCTCGCGGCGCAGTTGCCGGAGAAACGATCGGAGCTGCGCGGACGGCTCGACGCCTATCTGCGGGAGGTGAACGCGCGGCTGCC
>JACCDO010642430.1_pt1 | contig 27823 bp, 20 predicted proteins | sample 7446101 | NCBI WGS metagenome assembly JACCDO01 (sample SAMN15323440, study PRJNA562643) | freshwater metagenome | isolation source: river surface water | place: USA:Blue River Watershed | collected 2017-08-16
GATAATGATAAGGAAGAAGAAGATGATGAAGAAGATACAGACTTAATGAAAGATATAGATCTTAAATATCAACTTATTTTTGATAATATGGGAAAGTTAAAGAATAATGAAGAAATCTGGATGAAGAAATTAGAAGAAGTTAAAAAGTATATTGATAAATATAAGAAGAGACCATCATCAGAAAGTAAAGATAAAGAAATTAAATCTTTAGGGATATGGACACAAAGACAACAACAAATTTATAAAACTAAATCAAATATTATGAATACAGAAGAAATTTATAATAAATGGACTAGTTTTATAAATGATTTAAAATACAAAGAATATTTCTTATCGAATGAAGAAATTTGGATTAATACTTTAGAAAAAGTAAAGAAGTATATTGATGATAATAAAAAGAGACCATCTGTCGCAGATAAAGATAAACAAATAAAATCTTTAGGAAATTGGATTAGTAATCAACTAAAGAATTATAAAAATATAAATGAAATTATGAAATCAAAAGAAATTTATAATACTTGGACTTATTTAATAAATGATTTAAAATATAAAAAATACTTTTTAGATAATCAGACTTTTTGGATTGATACATTAGAAAAAGTTAAAAAATATATTGATGAAAATAAAAAGCGACCATCTAATAAAGATAAAGATAAAGAAATAAAAACTTTAGGGATATGGTTACAAAGACAACAAAAAATTTATAAAACCAAATCACAAATTATGAAAATAGAAGAGATTTATAATAAATTGACAGAATTTATAAATGATAATAAATATAAAGAATATTTCTTATCAAATGAAGAAATTTGGATTAATACTTTAGAAAAAGTTAAGAAGCATATTGGTATCTATAAGAAGAAACCATCAACACGTGATAAAGATAAAGAAATAAAATATTTAGGTAATTGGATTAATGATCAACAAACAAATTATAAAACCAAATCACAAATTATGTCATCAGACAAAATTTATAATAAATGGTTTGAATTTATAAATAATGATACATACAAAGAATTATTTTTAGATAACAATACAATTTGGTTAAATACTTTAGAAAAAGTTAAAAAATATATTGATATACATAAAAAGATACCATCGTGTTCTAAATATAAAGAAATAATTTTTTTAGGTTTATGGATTTGTACACAAAAACATAATTATAAAATAAAAAAAAATATTATGTCATCAGAAGAAATTTATAATAAATGGACAGAATTTATAACTAATGATAAATACAAAAAATATTTCTTATCAAATGAAGAAAATTGGAAAAATATTTTAGAAAAAGTTAAGAAATATATTGATATAAATAATAAAAGTCCATCATCAGCAGATAAAGATAAAGAAATAAAATGTTTAGCTAAATGGATAACTCATCAACAAGAAAATTATAAAAATAAATCAGGATTTATGAAAATAGAAGTAATTTATAATGAATGGACTGATTTTATAAACAAAAAATATGTATCATATTTTATTAAAAAATAATTTCTTTGTGTAATTTAAAATATATTTATATAAAATATGTCAAATTGGAGACAAGAATTTTTTGATGAAATAAATTGTCAAGGGGTAATTAATTATGCTGGGGATGGTGATTTAACTGTAAATTGTGAAATAAGAGGATATGAGACGCAAAATAATGTAGACGTGATATATTGGGCGGCTGCTCCTAGTACAAGGGGTATGTCCTTTAGTGGTAGTGGGTTTCCCTATGCTAATCCAGATATGGCCTATGACCAGACTCCAAATAGTGGTTCTGTTAAAATGAATGGTGGAAATTTTACAGTCAAACTTAAGTCACCCAACGCGTATTACGTTTCACTAGGCTCACTGTATGTACCACCTACCCTACATGTTAAAGTTTGTGGTGATAATACAGTTCATCATATTCCACTTAATAACGCAATTCCATACCGAACTTTAACATATCCAGCACCACCTGGCAAAAACCCAAGAATTAGTCCTATGTTCTATAATAACTGTGATTTACCTGTTCGTTCACAAGAGCAAATTTTAAAAGATAGTGCCTACAGAGCTGATAAACTTGTTGAAGATAACTTCTGGGGGTTAAGACCACCGCGATAAAATTATGTATTTTTATTTTTATTTTTATTTGCGTTTGAGTACAAAATTAATTAATTTGTAAGAAAGGACTTAGGAAAATAACATTTATATTTAAATTAATTTAAAAAATATGTCTTTACAATCAAAGATAGCTTTTCTTAAACAGAAAGCTGATAAATATGACAAAATACAAAACGAGTATATTTCATTACAAGAAAATTATAAAATATTAGAAGATAATTACAAAAAATCTTGTCAGTATTTTTATAATTCATTCAATGAAAAAAATAATATTATTAGTAATTTAGAATCACAAATTAATAATAAAAATCAAGAATACATAAATGAATTTACAAATGCTTATAATTTACATTTTTCAAATGAATTTAATAAATTTAAAAATATAATTAATGAACAAAAAAAACAAAATGAACAATTAAATGTAGCACTTTCTTATTATTATCAATTAAATAATTATACTGGAACTTATAATTATAAAGAACAAATATTTAATACTAAGATTAATAATTTACTTATAGAGTTAAATAATATTGAAAAAGAAAAAGAATCTTTATTAGATAAAATAAGTTTTTTAACTGGACAAATTGATGATTTAAAAGGTAATTATCATTATCATATTAAACAAAAAAATTATGATATTGATTTATTACAAAAAGAAGTAAATAAATTAGAAGATTATATTTTACATAAAGATAAAATAATTTCAAATCTTAAGTCTTCATCACCAAATCAAAATACAATAATAAAAATACTTGAAGCTAATATACAACAAAAAAATATTGAAAATTCATTATTAAAAGAAGAAAATGAAAAATATAAAATACTTATTCAAGAATTAGAATGTATGGATATTATTAATGAAAATATTAATGAAAATATTAATGAAGATGTCAAAATTGAAGAATATGAAAATGGAGAAGATTATTTAACACAAGAAGAAGAAGATGATGAAGATGAAGAAGATGATGAAGATGAAGAAGATGATGAAGATGAAGAAGATGAATATGAAGATCAATATCAAGATATTCAAGATGAAAATGAACGTAAATATAATATTTTTAATGAATGGGTAAAAATAAATAAACCAAAAGAAGAGATAATAAAATATTTATCAAATTTTCAAAATCTAGAACAAATCGTGATTCATTAAAATTGTGTTTTTGAATTTTTAAATTTTATCTTTTTACTAAATAAAGATGAACAGACCACATAGTGAAGAATTAAAAGTTTGTTTAAAAACACCTAAATTTGGTACATTAGCTTTTTTCTTATTAATGTTAATTATAGTACCACTTGGGTTATTTTATACAAACAATACTGACATTCTAAAATATTATTTACCATTTACTGTTTTATTAGCTAGTACATTAACTTCGGCTGGTACACCTGATAATTTTACAGATTTATATCCATTATATCCAACAACTTTAATGGGATTTATATCAGCAAATATTATAAATTTTGCAGCATTAGTTGGAATTTTATGGATTACCATCGGTATGGCGCTTGAATTTAATAATCAAGAATTAGGTGTAATGGTAGGTTTAGTAATAATGGTATTAACATATCCAATTGCAACTCAAGCAATTCCATTCTTTATTCGCGAAGGTGATAAATTCTTTAGACGTGTCGCTCCTGGACTTAAATTTCAAGGAAACTGGCATAAATATTTTCTTGGTTTATTAATGACATTAGTTATTATAATGTTAGAAGTATTATTAGTTAATTTATTAACATCAAATGCTTATTCACAACCATTAATGTTAAATAATAGAAAAAACTTATAATAAAAAAATCTCATATAAAAAATAAACAAAATGTTATTTAATAGATTAAATCCATTTGCTTTTATAATAAGTTTTTGTATTGGTATATTTATTGTATATTTGATGGATCCACCTAAAAAAATTATTATAAAACATCCTAGACCTCACGATGAAACTATATATAGAGATGATTCGGATAATTGTTATAAATATAAAACAGTTGAAGTAACTTGTCCCACAGATAAAAGTTTAATTCTAGATCATCCTCTTGAAATATAATTTTTTTATCTATACTATACAATAAAAAAGATGTTTTTAAAGAATTTAGTATTAACTCAATGGGGATCTGTTTTAATATCAATCCTATTAGGTTTTGGTTTAGCTGCTTTATTTCAAAAAGCTTGTAAAGATAATAATTGTGTAATTATTAAAGGTCCACCATATAAAGATATTAAAGATAAAATATATATTCACGATGGAAAATGTATTGTATATAAACCTGAATCTAGTTCTTGCGATGCGAAAAAAGAAAACTAATTTCGTTCGTTTTTTTTTTATTTTTAATTTATTGTAGTTAATTAAATGTCAACATCATTAAGTGATTTACCTGTACCTGGAGGGCAAATGCCTGAACAACAAAATTTTGATTTAAATAAAATGATAGATGAAGCAGCAACTCAAGTTCAACAAGGTGAAGAACCAAATCTTAGTTCTGGTGCTCTTCAATATCAATTAGATAAATCCCAAATACCTGTAAATGGTCCTATACCAAATATTCAAATGCAAGATCAATATCAAATGGAACAACCACAATATATGTATGAAATGGAACCAGAACCAGAGGTTGAAAAAACATTTATGGAAAAATTAACTTCTGACGCCAAGATACCATTACTTGTTGCTGTTTTATTCGTAATTCTCAGTATGCCTCAATTTAATCGCATTTTAACTAAATTTGTTCCTAGATTTTTATCTGAAACAGGTGAATTAAATATGATTGGATTAGCTGCAAAGGGTTTATTAATAGCTGTATTAGTATTTATTGCTAAATATTTTCTATAAATAATTACAATTATTATTAATTATTTATTTTATTTTAATTATTTTTATTTTGCTAATATTTATTATATTTTTTCTATAAATATATCAAGAATATGAAACAATTTTTTGGTTTAGGATTAATAGAAATAACATTATTAATATATGGAATATATTTATTACAACAAGAACAATATTTAACATTATTAATACTACTTCTTTTATCATTAATATTGATAATGAAAGGTGTTCAATATAAAGAAAGTGTATTACTTGCTATAGTATTTATATTATTTATTACACAATATCATAGATATTTTCCATATCGTAATCTAGATGATAATAAAGAATATGAAAATGAATCTCAAAATAATAATAATGAAATAGAACATTTTAGAAATAGAGAATTTGAAGATTTAAAATTAAAAGCTGAAAAAATTGAGAGAAGAAAAAAACGTAAAGAAAGAAAAAAAATTAAAAAACGTCTTGAAAAAGAAATCTCTAAAAATGAATCTAATTTACCAATTCAATATTTAAAAAATAAAGTTAAAATAAATAAAAAAACAGATTCTTGGAGTGACTCTTTAGGTAAATGGTATTTATTTAAAGAAAATTTTTTATTACTATTAAATAGTTAGTTTTTTTTCTTATTTTTCTATAAAAAAGATCTTTTAATATAATAATATTATGAGTAATTTAAAAAAAATTTTTAAAAACACTGGATATAAAGAAGTTACAAGTATTATTGTAATCATTTTAATCATAACATTAATTATATCAGTGGTTTATTTTAAAAACCGTGATGAAAACTTTGATCAAATCTCTGAAATAAATTTAAAAACTAAATTAATCAATCAATTTAATGAATGTTTTGGTGAACAAGCTGTAACATTAAATTCAATTGATTTACAAACATTAAATACAGTTGATACAAGAACTTCAACAATGACTAATCCATCAAAATATACTTTTTTTAATAATAATACTGATATTTTTACATTAATTAACAATAATATTGGACAAAAATTATATATATATGCATCTAATTTAAAAACAAGATTAACAAATAATTATTGTAATAATGTTAACAAAAATGAAAATGTACGCAATTATAATGATTTTAATAATTTTTTTAAAACAGAGTTAGTAAATTTTTACAATATTATTTTATGTTGTATTAAAAAATATAAAAAATTATTGATTTTTTCAAAATCAACAAATCAAACATATCAATCAATATCTGGTGATTTAACTTCTGAAGAAAATATTGATCTTAAAAATCAATTATATTGTATGTTACGTTTAAAGATTAATATTAATAATCCAGTACAAGTTATGAATGATTTTTTAGTTGAATGTTTAAATTTAATTGTAAATTTTGTTAATGGTACATCTTGTGATACAGTAACAAATAGATCTACACGGACTAGTTGTTATAATATTTGTGGTAAAGAATTAACTTCAGATACATTATATGGTATGATACAAACGCCTTCACAATGTGGATCTGTTGGATCTCCATTACCTACATTTAGTTCAACTAATATAAATTTTCTTACTAAAAACACATCTCCAGCAACACAAATAAATGGATATTCAGTTAACAGTAATGCATACAGCTTTACAGGTAATAATTCTTTTATTCAAGATTTATATTCAGCATTAACTTCAACATCATCAGCTGTTTCACCTGGAACAAATACTTCACCACCTGGAACAAATACTTCACCACCTGGAACAAATACTTCACCTCCTGTATCAACTACATCACCTCCTGTATCAACTACATCACCTCCTGTATCAACTACATCACCTCCTGTATCAACTACAGCTCCACCAATTCATAGAAGACGTTATCATCATCATCCAATGACATTACCATATGATATTCCTGAAATGCCTGGACCATTTTTACCATTATATAGTGATACATACCCAAGTAATGCTTTAAGAGATGATCCATATGCTTCATTTCATAATGAAGATTATTATATAAGTCCTGATAATATTAATCAAGGTATTGATATTAATTTGGAAAATACTGAAGGTAATAATAATTTTTTTATTCCAAGAATTATTTTGGATGAAGAATAAAATATAATAAAAATAAAATATATAACAAAAAAATTATTTATTTTGATGTTTTTTTAACTTCTGTTCTGGATGAAATAACATATATAGTATTATTTGTTACTGCAATATATTCATTTTCTGATTTATATAAATGTTCAAGAGGTGAAGTATATTCGTCTTCATCTTTATATATAATTTTTTCTTCACCATCTTGGCGAATACAAACTTTACCTTTAATAGAATCTACATAAAAATAAGCACATACTGGTTTACAGTGTGCAATTGATAATTTAAAAGCACCTGTAAGTGTTTTAGCTGAAGGAAGACTTAAATCTGATTTTTTTTCGGCCATATTAAATTTTTAATATAAACTATGATTAATTTTAAAAATCTTGAACGTAAATAAAAAACAAAAATAATTTATGAAATAGGTGCTCCTCTATATTCTTCGTGATCAAACCCGTGAGGTAAATCTAATCCTTGAGATGAGAATTGTGTATTCCAAGATTTAATACCTTCTTTTTGATTAATATTAAGAAGTTCATTAGATTGAACATCTACTAATTGTTGTGGTGATGTAAACATATTTGATGTTGCCGCAATGTTTTCAGTCATTGTTTTAAATGCTGGATGATCATCTTCAAAGTTTTCTTTAACATTTGATAATTTAAAATCATTAGGGAATGAATTGTTTAACATCATTTGTTGTGTTTTAAGTTGATCATTTTCAAGTGTCATTGCATCAGGCATAACATTTTGTAAAACTTCACGTTGACTACTCATCATATCTTTTCTAACTCTCATAGCATCATCTAAACTTTTTTGTTGGGTTTGAAGTAATTCTTCTTGTTTCATTGAAGCAACTGTTGGAAGAGTAACTTGAGTTGGCATTTGTTGTTGTGATGTAATATTTTTATGTGGTGAAGATTTATTTAATTGTTGAATAGCAAATAAATAAACAGCTGCCATAACAAGAGCTAACGGAGCATCATTTAAAGCAACATATGCCATTAATGCTAAATAAAATATTTGAAAGAATATATTTTCAAATACTGCTAACACTTTTCTTGGAATACTAGTCATAAAGACTAAAACTACAATAAGTGCAACTTTTAATACGTTTGATAAATGAGAACTATTGTGAATTGCATTATTAATTGATTTACTTAATTTTGATGTCATTTTAGTTTGGTTATTATTAATTATAAAATAGATTTTTTTTTTAATAATAAATAAAATTAATGATAAAAATATATTAGTAAAATTGAATATATAAAGAGATTATACTTTATAATAAATATAGTAAGTAATAGATGCCTCCAAAATCACGTATTATCGAACCTGAATTAGTTTCTATTTCAAATTTAGAAACTAGTTTAAGTCGTAATGGTTATGCTGTTTTAAAAAATCAGTTTTCTGAAAAAGCTTTAGATAAATTAAAAAAAGATTTAACTGCTGAACCAGTTCAACAACAAGGATATGTAACACAAGATGCTAGTTTTCCAATTTATTTAGAAAGTCCGAAGAAAATTTATTTACCTAGATATTATGGAATTCAAAAATATGGATTACCTAAATCTAATAAATTAACTGGAACAGGTATTCAAGCAAATCTTAAATTTGATGGATCACTAAGACCATATCAAATTAATATTGCTGATATTTATTTAAAAGCTGCAAGGGAAATGGGTGGTGGTTTAATTTCAATTGGTTGTGGACGTGGTAAAACAGTAATTGGATTATATATTGCCGCATCTATAAATCTTAAAACATTAGTTGTAGTTCATAAAGAATTCTTGGCTGAACAATGGGTTGAACGTATATTAGGTGATTCATCTAAAAATATTAAAGGATTCTTACCAACTGCTAAAGTTGGACGTCTTCAAGGTAAAATCATTGATGTTGAAGGTAAAGATATTGTAATTGCAATGGTACAAAGTTTATCACAAAAAGATTATGATGAAGATATGTTAAAGGAATTTGGTCTAGTTATATATGATGAATGTCATCATTTAAGTGCTGAAATCTTTAGTCGTGCTTTAATTAAAACTGCAACACAATTTACATTAGGATTAAGTGCCACTCCAGATCGTAAAGATGGTTTAACTCACGTATTTAAATATTTTCTCGGTGATATTGTTTATTCAGAAGCACAAAATGAAGATCAAACTATTTTAATTAAAGGTATTCATTATTATAATGATGATCCAGTATATGCAGCTGAAATAACTAATCGTATGGGTGATTTAAATCGTCCTCAAATGATTAATAATATTTGTGGTTGTGAAAGACGTAATAAAGTAATATTGAATGAATTACAGATTTTAATGAATGAAGGTCGTAAAGTATTAATTTTAAGTGATCGTAAGGAACATTTAAAATATTTAATGGACCAGATTGAAACTACTATTTTTAAAACAAGTACTGATTCTATAACTACATCTGAGTCTGAACCAGTTGTAATAGAAGAGAAAAAGAAACGTAAGAATAAAAAGAAGATGGAAGGTGATGGTGATGATGATACTGGACCAAATAAATTATGTGGTAAAATTTCTGGATTATATGTTGGTGGTATGAAACAAACTGATCTAAAAATATCAGAAGATAAAGATATTATTCTAGGTACATATCCAATGGTAAGTGAAGGATTTGATTGTCCTACATTGGATACAGTTATTTTAGCGAGTCCTAAATCAGATGTAGTTCAATCTGTTGGTCGTATTATGAGAAAGAAACCAGAAGACCGTGATCGTCAACATCAAGTGATAGATATTATTGATTACTTTGGAACTTTTGCACAACAATGGGAAACTCGTAAAAAATATTATCGAAAACAAAAATATCAGTTTTCAGAATTTACATATGATGATAATACAAATGAAACTATTATTAAAGCTAAAGTAACACAAACTAGAAAACCAAAATCATTTAAAGAAGAAATAGCTGAATTATCATTTATTGACGAAGATAACAATAATAATGATAATAATACACTCGATGAGTTTTTAGAATCATCGTAAATAATATATAAAAAATTGATTGATTAAATATAAATTTATATGGTTAATAAAATATTAAAGAAATAATCTATAATGGATTTTTTGTTAAAACTGAATGAATTTCCAATATTAGATAATATCAATTTTAATCTAGAAATAACTAATATGTTAAAAAATGATTATATATTATTTGATACATTATTTTATGGAGTAAGTGGGTCTGGAAAATTAACATTATTATTTGCATATTTACAAAAAGTATATGGTAAATCTGTATTAAATCTAGTACCATATAATAATAAAAATGAATCATCATCAACAAATGGTACTTTTATAATGGAAAAAGTTGGTTATCCATTAACAAATAGTAATTTAATTTTAATTAATGATTCTGTATCAGATGATACTTTTTATGAATTTTTAATGGAACAAACTGATATAATAGGTGAAAAGATTAATTATATGTTAATTTTACATATTGAAAGATTTAAAAAAAGAACATTAAGTTTATTAGCTAATTTTATTGAAAATAGAAAAAGTTTATCTTATGTATTAGCTACAACTAATCATTTTAATAAACTAGATTATCGTATTACAAGTAGATTTTCTTGTTTTAGAATATCTAGACCTAATCAAGAAGAATTAACAAATTATTTTTATAAACAAATACCTAAAAAATTTGATTTTCAGAAATCTAGATTATCAAAAATTATAGAATCTACAAATCGTGATATGAAATTGTCAATTATTTATATTAATCAAAGATTATTAGAATTAATTGATCCAAATTTAAAGAAGAAATCAATTGATAATTATAAATATTATATTAATTCTTTAATATATACTATTTTAAAAAATGATTTAAAAACATTACCTATTATAAGGTCAATGATTTTAAGTTTATATCAATCGTCAATAAGTTGGATTGAATATGTAAAAAAAACACTTGAAATTATAAATAATATTGAACATATTAGTAGTGATAAAAAAATAGAAATAATTACTTTATCTGCAGATTTAGATAATAAAGTAATGTTAGCAAAACCTACATATATTCATTATGAAGCTTTTATATTTATGATAATGAATATTTTACTTGAATAAAATAAAATTTCTAATTAAAATAATAAAATGACTAGAAGATCACAAACTAAAAGAAAAAGTAATAAAAGAGTAACTAATAAAAGAGTTACTAATAAAAGATCAAGAAAAAATAGAAAGAATAGAGTATATAAAAGAAAAACGGTAGGTGGTTTTGGTGGTATTCCAGGATGTGATTATTTAAAAGTAGAAGGTATTAATTTACCTGGATTAAAAATTGAAGATCAATATGCTCCAGTAAATAGTGATTGTACACCAAAAGCAACAAGTCAAATACCAGATCATCCTAATATGTCTAATCAAATGAAATAATTGATTTATGTTGTATATGATGAACTGTTTTAAGTGAAGATTCAGAAATCTCTCTTCTTTTTCTTCTCTGACTCATTGTTTCCAATTCTGCTTCACATCCAATTGTGTTAGCTTTTTTAATATTTTTTTTTAATGATCTGGGTTTTTTAGCATTTCTTAATTCCATATCTTTTTCTATTTCATTATAATGTTCTTCTATATAATCAATAACATACATATTATCAGCCCAATCAAAGAAATTTAATTGACCATCATTTGTTTCAATAAATTTATGATCATCATAATAATAATTAAATGAACCATTGCGACAAAATACATCAAATCTTTTTTTTGAGTTAGTTTTTAATTCTTGACGATAACTAGGATATACAAAAAAAAGATCATTAAAGTATTGTTTATCAGTCTCATTATTATTGTGATTGTTATGTATTATATTTTGTTCAATCACTTCTTCTTTTTTTTCATCTAAATCATCTTTCTTTTTATCTTTTTTATGTGTTTTCATTAATAATTGTTTACCTTTTTTATTTTGATGTTCCCTTTTTAATTTAAATTCATTTAAATTATAATGTGTGTTAAATATTTTAGCATAATTGGTAACAAACCAATCAATTAATCGTAGAGATATTTTTGATTTACCTGTTAAAATAGGTAAAATACGATCCATTTTACCTGTTCTACAATATGAAGAATTTAAGTGACTAACAAGTTTTTTTTGTTTTCTATTTAACATCGATTGTTGTGCTTCTGTCTTTGTTATTCTATTTGAACCTCCAGATATTTTTTTTTTATTATCTAGATCATCTTCAAACAAACTAATATCAGTTGTATGTTGATCTAAAATATTTGACATTTTATTTATCATATTAATTTTTTAAATTTTAACATAAACTTATATTAGTTTAACAACTAAAATCAAAAATAAAAATTAAATAATAAAAATGCAAATATATTTTTTGTTATTTTTTATCTATATAAATTAAATATAAGTTAGAATGTCTGAAATTTATGATGATATTAAAGTTAATTTAGTTGAAGCAGTCGGTAATTTAGGTATAAATCTTACTTCTACTAACACTAGAATTAATCATACAAAATCAGGAACTCTTGATATGTCATCAAATGGTACTATTAATATTTCATCTAGTTATATTAATATTGGTATTGATTCTAAAAATGAAAATCAAACAACCGATGAACCAATTGAAATCAATATTAAAGGTAGTAGAGGAAATGCTAATGTTGAAGCTGGTTCAATTAAGATTGAGTGTGGTTCTGGTGGAGAGGATTTAAATAGTTATGGTGGAGAACTTTCAATTATATCTGGTCAAGGTTATGGAACTGGTTCAGGTGGACAAATTAATATCACTGCGGGTCGTAGTATATTAGGTGATGGAGGAGATATTTATATTCAGGCTGGTAATAGTAATAATAATACTGAAAATGGAGCAAATGGTGGAAATATATCAATAAACTCTGGAAATGGTGCAGATAAATGTGGTGATGTTAATGTTTGGTTAGGACCATCCGATCAACCAGATAACCGTAGTATATATGTATATGGACCAACTGGTAGATTTAACATAAATTATGGAGCTTTTAAATTAGCCATATTTAATGATACTGAGACAAGAGATCTTAGAATACCAAGTCCCGAAAAAGGTGATATGTGCTTTGTAGCTGATAAAATAAATGTTTATGACGGATCAAATTGGAGAACATTAGCATTTGACCCATTACCACCACCATAAAAATTATATTATAATGTTTAATTTAGTTTTTGAAAATTTAAAAATAAAAATAAATATAAAAAATATTATAAATATGTATTTTGTAAAAATGTTATAATTTCTGCTAAAACATTACAATCAATCATATTATATAATATAACATCATTTATTTCTTTAAAATCAGTAAGATTTAGATTTAATTTTATAGCTTCTTTATTAAATTCATTCATTTTCATCATAATTGAAAAACCATCAATATAAGATGAATCTTTCTTCCAATGTGATTTAATTAATCCTAGATCATATAAAGCAGTACCTATTGTTTTTAAACTAAAATTATATGCACCTTTAACAACAATACAACCATATTTAAAAATAGATAATACATCATTAAATGTTATTTTATCAAATGTTGAACGATCTAATTCATCAAAAAACTCCCATTGACGATCTACCATATTATTGAAAAAAATAGTTTCAGCTGGTGACCAATGATAAAATGTTATTTTCTCTTCTTTAGTCCATTCAATTAAATCACGAACTAATGCCAACATTTTAACAACTATTCTAAATTCATCATCTGGATATAAACTTTCAGACATAAAAGGAAAATAACGATATTCTGTTTGATATTTATTTGTTACTTCATTTAATATAGGAATACCAATTGTAATACCAATTAAAAAAATCATTTCTTGACCACCTTTTTCAGGTAAAACATCAAATTCATCATTTAAATTATTAATTGTTTCGAAATCTAGAACAACAAAAGGTTTATCAATCGGAGGTATAAAATTTAAAAATGTTTGCTCTAATTTTTTAGGTTTAAACATTTTTGTATTTGTTGATGAATTAATATCTAGAATAGAATATAATGTTTGATCTATTAAACTAGTTGACTTTTTACAATATGTTTTATACATATTCCAATTTGTTATTCCATTATCTAATAATTCATTTCTCTTTTTAACACCACAATTCCATAATAATGTAAAATCTTCTCTTTCTTTTGCAATTTCTGTTACAGCAGAAAGCCATTTATAATTATATGTATTTTTCATATTTGGACGTAATATATATTTAAAATCATTTGGTAAAAATGATTCTATAATTGCCCAATTATATTTTTGAGTATCCGTAATTTTAGGTGGTAAAGGAAGACACTTAATTAAACGATACCATTGTAAACATTTTTCTAATTTAGAAATAAATATTGAATCATAATCACTATAATCAATAATAGCTAATGAAGAAAAACAATCATTATATATAATTGTATTATCATAATTATGTGATGATCTACCTAATAAATAAGAATGTTCTGGCTGATATCCTTGTAATAAACCTAATGCAATTGTATAAACTAATACTTGAGCTTTATATGCTTTATATAATTTATTATTTAATATTCTTTCACCATTACCAGATAAACATAAATTAGACATTTTTATATCAACTACTCGATAATGCCATCTTTTATTTTCATTATATAGTGATGATCTCATTTTAATATCATCATCTGTAATTATTCCATCTTTTAATTGATTTAATACATCTGATCTAATTAAAATATCTGGACGACCTCTAGTTTGATTTTGATGATTAACTAAATATCCTTGATAAATTATATCTACTCCTTCTTTCATTAATCTAAATGTTTCAGCAGCACCATCATTCCAATCATCCATTTCTGGTACTTGAAACACATTAATATTTTTTTCAATAATTTTTTTAATCACGGCATTTTCAAATATATGACCTTTATTTAATATTATTTGTGTACCAAATGGACACAAATCTTGTTTAAATCCGAGTTTTTCACCATATAAATCCAAATAATCTAATAAACAATCATTAAGAAAGTAATTAAACATTTGAGTAGCTGTAATATAAGATTCAGTAAGTTGTTTAAATTCTAATTTTTGTTGTGTTATATCCATCACGAAATCATATAAATATAATATAGTTTATGTTATATTTATTTATTATAAAAATAAAATTAAATAAAATAAAATAAAATAAAATAAAATAAAATAAAATAAAAATATAATTTATTATGTTATTTTTATTTTTTCTTTGTCAAAGTATTAGAATTTCTAGAAACTAATTGTCTCTTTTTACTTTTTTTTTTCATTTCTTTAAACATTTCTAATTCACCTAATAATTTAAATGTTTTATACTCATTTTCATCATCTTCATATTCATCACTATCAAAAGATAAATCTTGTATATTTTTATCTTCTATATTCATATTATCTTTTTCTTCTTTTAATTTATTTCTAATTATTTGACATATTTCTTCTTTATTATTCATATCTTCACTTATACCAAAATATTTAACACCCATTTCTTTTAATTCTTTTAAACTAAATCCACCTTTACTTGGTCCTTCTTCACAATAAATTGGATTTTTATTATATATTTCAGACAGAAGAACCTTTTGGATAGGTCTATTTTTTTCTATTCTTTTTTGTTCTTTTTCCAAAATAGGTACAATAAAATCACATAAATCACCTTTAGATGCTTGTTTTGCAATATTAGGATCCATACCAAAATAACGACTTGCCATTTTACGTAAATGTCCTAAATACCAACCACCACCGGATTCACCCTTATCACATAAAGCTGGATCTTTTTTATAAATATCTAAAAGATTTTTACCATTCAAATCTGTTCTAGATTTCATATTACTTAATATTTCACTAATCATAGCACATATGACTTCTTTCTTTTTTCCTTCAATATCTTCTTCTTTTAGACCTAATTGATTTATAGCAAATTGTTTTAATTGTTTTTTACTATAACCACCTTTTGAATCAGTTTGAATACATTTATTAGATATAAAATTATCAATTGTTAATTGATCATCTGGATTGTATTTTTCTTTACCTTTTTTATTTTCATCTTTTTCAGGACAATAACCTCTGGTATTATATCTTAAAAATTCATCATTAAAATCACCTTTACTATCATACATTGAACTATAATCCCATTTCTTTTGATAAATTTTGTCACTTTTATCTGCTGCAATAGGTAATTCAGCTGCAATATTTTTACCAGATTTAATACTGGTCGCACACCATTTTTGATCATTTTTTTGTTTTGTTGTAATACATTCCCAGGATAAATCATAACTAGGATGATATCTAAAAGGAAATATACATTTACCTGATTTAAATCCTTTATCAATTCTTCCTTTCATATTTGTAGCTTTAGCATTTATATCTTCAACCTTATTACGACGTCTTGTTTCTCTAGGATCAGCTGGACAAAAACCCCACTTTAAAGCTCTTCTAAATTTATCAACCTCAACAGGACATCTTTGACCTTCATCTTTATCTTTATTACAATCAAAATATAATTGTTTATTATTTCCATATACATAAGGAAATATACAAGGACCTGCTTGATATTGAGAACGATATTTACCATCTTTATCAAATACTGTAGCATATACATTTTTTAATTTCTTTTTCATACCACTTAAATCAGTTAATTCAATACCATCTGATATAGAATCTGATTTTGATTTTTCTTTACTAAAATCACCAATATCATTTACATTTTCTATAATTTCTTCATATTTAGCTTTAATAACATTTTCTTGATTTTGTTCGCCTTCAAATAAACCAATTTCTTGATGATATTTTGATGATTTATATATTTGACGAATTAAATAAAAATTCTCATTTGTTAAAAGTATCTCATTTGGTGTTAATTTAATACCTTCGTTAAAATAAAATGAAGGTTTATATTCCCCATTTAATATTTGTTTACGATCATTCGTATTTTTAATTATTGATTCACATAATCTATTAATAAATAAATCTTTCCAATATGAAGTTTCTAAATTTAAACCACATTCATTTTTACCTATTTGTTTACAATATGGATGTTGTGAACATTTCTTAAATGTTAATTTATCACAAGATGATAGAAAATATTTTTTATTATTTCTTTGTGTTTTATCATCATTATGTATTTTATCTTTAACTTGATCTTTATCATATTGAATTTTTAATATTTTATTCGCTATTTTATTAATTATATCATTTAATTGATTAAACATATCATAATAATCATTTGTTTGAAGTTTTAATATATCATTAATTTGTTTTAAATATGAACCATTTTTACTAGATCCTAATAATAATGATAATTCATATTTAAAATGTTGATATAAATATTCAAATTTTTGATATTCTGTTATATAACCTATTCTATCATCAATCATATATTGATTATCAGAAATATTATAATCAGTTTCATAATATATATCTTTGACTATAATTGATAATTTTTTACCATCTATATCATTCTCTTTATCAATAATATCAATAAATTCATCTATCATTGTAGGATTTATTGGTATTAAACCATTATTATCTAATAATAATCCAATAACCCATTTAGGATTTTGTTCTGTTACCATTAAACCACTAACAATATATCCATATTTTTTATTAGTATTTTGATTTAAAATAGAATACATTTGTAACATTTTCTTTGGTGTAATTGATGAATCTTCAATTAATTCAAAATATTCTAAATAGTCATATATAGGTAAGTCTAAAATAATACCACTGGGTCTAGTAGGAAATACAAAACCTTTCACTGTAATTATAAATTCAGTATTATTTAATGGAGATGTTATTTGACATTTTGGTTCTAATTGTGGATAACCTATTGTACTTAATTTTTTTAATTTATTATATATAACAGAAGCAGTAGGTAAAATCTTATACCCATCATATTTAGAATCTGGTAATTCTGAACAATTACTCAAATGAACTTTAACTAATTCTTTTAAAACAGGTAATCTCTTTTGTGTATCTTTTAATAAATTTACATTAATTGCTTGAGATTTAAGATGATTTTTAAGAAATATTAAATTATTAGATGATATATTTACTTCATTATTTAGTTTAATAACTCCAACAGGTTGAAATGAACTTTTATTATGAATTAAAAAAACTGGTTCAAATTTACCATTTTTATCATATAATAAAATTATAACTGGTTTTGATAAGTCAGTAATATATGGATTACAAAAAATATTATTAGTTTCTTTAGAAAACATTAAAATATTAATACCATCTGGAAATAACCATTCTAATGGTCTACTTATTAAATCTAAGAAAAATTCGTGTCTTTTTGTTATTTTTTCATCCTGACAATATTTTATAAAGTTATAAAATGAACTAAAAATAATAAATAATTTTCTGATTTTTCTTAATTTAATAATATTTTCTTGTCTTTTTTTCTCATCACTAATATTTTCAATATTTTGATATATTTTTATTAAATCATTGATATTATCTAGTTTTAAATTTTCTAACCCCATCCATTTAACAAAATTAGGATATTTATTAATAAATTCAATAAAATAAAACATTTGATTACGATTTCTAGGTAAATTATATTTAAATTTAAAAATATTTATTAAAGTACCTTCATTTAATGTAATAAATATTTCGGGAGTAATATTTTCAGTAATTAAATTTATTAAACCTTTAAATGTTACCTGTGAATTAGATATTGATTCTTTAATACTAGCAATTGATCTTAAAAAACTATTTTTATCACTAAAAACACCACGTCTTAAAAAACAAGAAGCATATTTATTAAGAGCATTATTTGAAGATGATATTAAAATTTCTTGATGATTTCTTAATAAAATATTTAAATTCTCGGGTAATTGACCATAACGACAATTATCTAGAATTGCATTATCAGTTTTTATATAGTTTTCATTTTTACATATAATCGTATCATCAAATTCTTTTGTTTCTTGACTATGTGATGGTATTTCTGATTCTGATTCAATTGAACATACATCACTACCAACTGCTTTAGTAAATTTTTGTATTTCTGGAGCATTCACTTGATAATCATCTGGTTCTTTCAAAAAACAACAAGGTACACATAAATTTTTAGGATGATTCTTTGGTTTCATAAAACCTGGGAAGGCTTCTGAACCAGTATTTTTAAGAATAGCTGGCCAATCTTTTTCTACTTTAGTTTTAGCCCAATATGTACCACTTGTTGGTTTTCTAATAATAACTGTATATTTATCACCTAAATATTCTTTATTACGTTTTTCAGCTGGAATAGCTTCACCTTGTGTATAAGGACTTTTTAATCCATTTTTAACAAATTCATCAACTGAAATAGGCATTTCTGCTTTATAATCCCAAATACGTGGACATATATAATAATGATCTCGATATTTAACATATCCAGTTATTGCTGTTTTGTCTTTAATTTTATCTAATTTACTTTTTGGAATTATATATGGTTGTCTCATTTGTGCTGCATCACACGTTTTACTATATTTCCAACTTTCATCTTTTGCACCTATATCTTCAACTTTATATAATCCAGGATCAGCTTTCTCACGCATTTGTGTCATATAATTGGTAAATTTAATTTTATTTACATCTGACCCCTTTTTCTTAATATCATAATCAATCACAATATGGTCTTCTTTTTCCTTATCCTTTTCTTTTTCTTTACCTTTTTCTATTTCTTTATTAAATTCTTCTTCATTTTCTAATTCTAATTCTCCATCAAATCCTAATTCATCAAAAGTAAATCCTAAATCTACATTTTCTTCTATCTTTTCTTCTATATATAATGGTTTATCTTCAATTTCAATCGTAAAATCATCATTATTAATTGTATGTAAATTTTTAATATCAAATGTTTTATTAAATAAAACTAATAATAACTCATTAATATTATTCAATTGATTTATATTATGTATATTTTCAATTTGGATATTAAATAAATTTTTTTCTTTCATAATTGAAATATCAACACCATATAAAAAATGATACTTGACAATTTCAGGCATATTTTGTGGATTAAAATTATCAAGGATTTTTTTTGATTGTTGTCTATCAATTAAAAAAATAGATTCTAATAAATCTAGATATTTAGACTTTTGACCTTCAAATAATCTTTTATTTTTTTCAAAAATTTTATATACAAAATTTTGTATAGATGTTATACTATCAAAATCATCTACTTTTTTATAAATCACTTTCATAATATTATTTTTAATATATCCATAAAAGAAAGGGTACATTTTGTTTATTCTATCATTAATTTCTGACAAAGAAATATCATATTTTAAATTAATATGTGTTTTAAAATTAATATGCAATATTTTACTTCTTAAAATACCAGTATGAAAACCAGATTTAAAAAGAATGTTTGTCTCAGGTACATTAATAATTTTATCATCATTGATTTTTTTTAATTTTAAAAGAAAATTACTAATATGTTCCATTTTTTCTTTTAATTCAGTAATTTTTATAAACTCTTTATTAAAAGTTATAATTATATATCCGTTTTCATATAAATTTAATGATATATATCTCTCAATATTAGTATTTTTTTCATTATTAAACATTAATTTAAAGACTAAATATTTTTTATTTATTGGATATTTTATATCATTAACTATTTGATTAGATTTCCAATTACCAAAAATTTTTAATTTTACTAAATTTTTTTTAATAAATGGTTTAAATATTTTAAAGTTTTGTGTATTATCATTAATTACAAATTTAACAAAAGGAACATCTAGATTAGTTTCAAAAATATTAAATATTTTTTCAATATCAAAATTAAACATATAATCACTATCATTTATAGAAATAACTAAATCATTCATAAGATAATTATCATTAATTTCTAGTAAATCTTTATAATTATCTATATTTTTTGATATTTTTATTATATTAGATGATGTTTTAGATAAATCATTTATTACATTTTTTATACTTTCAGATTCTTGTTTTAATTTTTGAGGTGTATAATCTCCAGATTGTGAATCCCAATATAATGAAACTGTATAACCTAAATTATTACCATTATAATTATCAATAAAATCATTATGTGTAACTAGATTTATAATATTATTATTTATTAATCCATAATATGATAATGTTTTTGAAAATTGATTACTTTCTTGATTCATTATAATTTTATCTGATAAATATACATTATCAGAAAAAGGATTTGCTACTATATATTGATAATAATCAATGTTATTACCATTTAATTTTATCGTTTTCTGATATTCACGTCCTAATATAGTATATCTAGTATTTAATAATGCTATAAATTCTTCATCATTTATAAGATCATTCACATTATATGATTTTTTTGTAAAAAGTGATATAGATTCTTTAGATTTATTTTTATATTTTTCAACAAATAATTTTTCTTTAACTAATTTTTCGATATCTTCTTCTGAATCTAGATCTAGAATTATTTGTAAATTTTTTGTTAAATTTAATAATAAAATATCTGGATTTTTAGATAATAAATGATTTGTAAATTTAACTAGATCTACATATTCTATATTTTGATTTTGAATCCATAAATGTTCTTGATAAATACCACATCCAATATAATGACTGATTTTCATACGAATTATATTAATTGTATCATCGTCATTAATTAAATCTTTAATAAAATGAGTCTTATTAGGAACTAGTTTTCCTATTTTTCCACGAAAATTTGATATTACATTACCTAATAATTTATTTTCTTCACTTGTTAAATATGAATAATCATTTTTTTCTAGTTTTTCTAATATACTATATATCTTTTCATCATAAAATCCACCTATAAATATATATGTATCATAATCATTTTCTTTTGAACTATGAATATGTTTTACCTTATATATTTTATGGTTATTTGTTTCATTAATAAGTGACATTCTTATTTATTTATCTAAAGAGAATAAAAAACTTAAAAGAAAACTTTTCATATAAAATTATAAAAAAAAGTTATTCTGTATCTATTTATACTATTGAAAATTGAATTATCATTATGTTATTTATAATTATTAAAAATTTATAAGACAATGTCATCCATTAGTGATTTAATTGGTTGTACATTGATCATTTATAATAATAATTTAAATACTAATGTATTTTGTACTGGATTTAATATGGAAAAACAAATATATATTGGAACAAATAATAATAATGAAAGTATCATTTTTACTTTGAAACAAATATCTAAAATTATAAATATTGGTAAAAAACCTATTGAAAATCAAATTATTATGTTTGGTCAAGAATATACATATATTGATCCTTATAAATGGGTTATACTGAATTTTAACCGTAGATCTTATGAAAATAGACTAATTGAAACATTTCAAAAGGAAAATCCAACGGTTATCTAAATTTTGTTTATTTTTTTATTTTTTTAGTGGAGTGTCAGTAATCTTTGTACCACAATAATCAACGGGTTTACTAGCATAATCTTGATCTTGATATAATTTTAATTTAATTGCAACTCTCAATAAAACTCTGAAATTTTCCCAGAATTCTTCTGTATGTCCAACAGATACAGTCATAATATGTGCTAATTCGTGTAAAGCAACAAACATTATAATATTATCTTCAACTAATGTTTCTACTGGTTTACCTTTAGCTCTTAAACAAAACACAATCTTCTGTCCTTTATTAACTGAATAAGATGTATATTTATTATTTGGTGTACTCTCACTAATATTATCTGGTTGAAAACGACCAATTAAACGTTTAAATCCTTCTTTATTATTTTCAGCATCCTCTTTTTTAGATGAATATTCAATCACCTCTTCTTCTTTAACACCTTTAAGATGATCTACTACTTTAACTAGTTTAGCTCTAGTTCTAGCTAATAAATTAGCGGCTTCCTGTTTATCATCTAAATTTCTAACTAAATACTCTTTATTATCAACTGTTGATTTAACATATAATACTTCATATGTTCTGGTTTCTAAATACATATAAATTATCATCAACAATACAATAAATACAAAAAAATCTAAAAATGAATCTCCTAACATTTTTATTTAATTTTCTTTTAACCTTTTATTATTTGATTAGAAACTTTTTAGTTTAAAAGAAAATTAAATTATAATAATAATATAAATAAACATACAAACATCTATAATGTGTTTAAACATTTATGCAAATATTGATAAAGATAATATATTAAATAAAAATCAATTTATTGATTTTTTACAATCAAATAATTTAGATATGAATATTCAAAAATGTAATATTAAATGTTGGATGTCTGTCCTAGAATATTGTATTGATGAACATATAACAGGTAAATGGAAAAGAAATATTTCTTTAGAAACTGTTAAAAAATGGTCAAAAATTGCTAATCAAACACTTAGTAAAACTAATAAAGAATTTAAAATGATTATTAGTTTAACAGAAAATGCTGATTATAATGATGTTAAAAAAATGACATTATTCTTGGATATATGTAATAAATTTAATGCTGGTTTAGAATTTATCTAAAAATTGAATTTAAAAAAATAATGATTATAAAATACAATTAATATTATTCGGATGGATAACGATAAATTTATTTTCCGAAGTGGAGAAAAGTTTAAAATTAATTATACAAAACCAATTTCATTTCAAATTACTGATTGGAGAAGTTTTGATTATAAAAAAGACTATGATCCAGAAACAGATAAAGGCAAATATTTAAAACAATTTAAAGTTCAACTTTTTGGTGTTACTAAAAAAGGACGATCTATTTCAGTTGTTTTAAATGGTTTTAAACCATTCTTTTACGCAGAAATTCCAAGTGATTGGAAAGAAGCAAAAGTAGAACAATTAATTCAAAGTATTAATAAATTAATTAATTATGGAGAAACTCGATCATTGAACTCATACAAAATTATTAAAATGAAAAAATTTCGCGGTTTTACAAACAACACTTATTACCCTTTTATTAAATTTGAATTTCATAGCTTATCTGGATTTAATAAATATAAACGGATTCTAGAAGGTGATATTCTTGTAGGTGGAACAAATATTCAACTACCATTATATGAATCAAATCTAGAACCGATTATGCGTTTAATGCATATTACAGATATTGAACCTGCTGGTTGGGTTGAGATTTCTAAATATACATTACCTGATATTCCAAATAGTAAATGTCAAATTGATATTGAGACACATTACAAATATATGTCGAAAACAGAAAGCGCAGGTATTGCACCTTTAATCGTTCTTTCTTTTGATATTGAGTCAGATAGTAGTCACGGAGATTTCCCTCAAGCTAAGAAAAAATATACTAAACTAGCTACTGATATTATTAATCATTATCAAAAAGCTCGTTCAACAATTGCTAAATTGCAGAAATCAGGAGATAATCCTACAAAATTAGAATATTTAACTAATTTAATTCAAGATAAAGAAGAATACTTTTATAAAATGATTGAATCAGGATTTCTAACTGAAACACCTTTTCGAGATGAAGAAATTGCTTATGTTTATACAAAAGAGAATTTAAAACCTTCTAAAAAACTGATTCGAGCAATTCTTCCAGAAGTATTAAAGATTTGTGATCGTAATGATACATCTATTCGTGGAAATCGACAATTAAAAGAAGGAGTACAATTAGTCTTACAAAGATGGGTTAATAAACAAAATAAATTTAATCCAGATAAAGATGAGAATTTACCTGATGAAAAAAATGTATATGAACTTGAAGAAATTATTAAGACAGTCGCAAAAGAAAAAGCACTAGATTATAATAATGTCTATATTAAGGTATTTACGAAAGATGTATGTATTAAACTTTTAACAACATTATTTGATAGTAAATTTCCAAAAGTAGAAGGTGATCCAGTTATTCAGATTGCAAGTGTTGTATATAAATATGGTGATCCAGGTGTATCATACCGTCATATTGTAACTCTAGATACTTGTGATCCAATTGAAGGAGCAGAAGTTATTAGTTGTAAAGACGAAGCTGATGTATTACTAGAATGGTCAAAATTCATTAATCGTCTTGATCCAGATATTATGACCGGTTATAATATTTTTGGTTTTGATTATTCATTCCTTTATTATCGAGCCAAAGAACTAGGTGTATTAAGTGAATTTACTAGAATTAGTCGTCTACCTGATTATGAAGCAACACTTTTAGAAAAGAGTTTAGCATCAGCTGCTCTAGGAGAGAATACTATGCATTTTATTGATATGGTTGGACGTGTACAAATTGATTTATTAAAGGTTGTACGTCGTGATCATAATCTAGGGTCATATAAACTAGATAGTGTTGCTGAACACTTTATTAGTGGTAAAGTATGTGGTATTCGTAAAGAAGATCCACAATGGATTGAAATTAAAAATACTGTTGAAATTGATAAAGGTAATTATATTATTATTCGTCAAGCTAAAGATGGTGATAAATTTAATCGCGGTGATAAGATCCAGGTACTTGAAAAAGAAAGTATTGATGGTAAAGATTGGATTAAATTAGATATTCCATTTGATGAAAAAGTTCTGTCTAAGAAACCATTATGGGGTCTAGGTAAGGATGATGTTAACTATAAAGATATTTTCAGTCTTCAAAAAACTGGTGGACCAAGTGGACGTAGAACTATTGCTGTATATTGTATCCAGGATTGTGTTTTATGTATTCGGTTGATTCAAAAATTAGAAATTATTGCTAATAATATTGGTATGGCTAATGTATCTATTGTACCTTTTTCATATATTTTCTTACGTGGACAAGGTGTTAAGATTTTTAGTTTAGTTGCTAAAGAATGTTTCTCATATGATTTCTTAATTCCAGTATTAAAAACAAAAGAAGGAAAAGTTAAGAATAATAAATTTGATAATGATGAAATTGATTCTAAAGAAGCAGAAATTAAACGTTTATTAAATGCATTAGATGAAGAAGAAGAGGAAACAGAAAAAACAATAGATGATGAAACAACTAATAGTAATGGTAATGTATACAGTGGAGATGGTGAAATATTAAGTTATCGTCGCGGTGGTGATAGTGATTATCAAATTGGTCTACAAGACAATACAGGTACTGAATATGCTGGTATGACTGGAGATGATGATGATGGTTATGAAGGTGCTATTGTACTAGATCCTCGTCCGGGGATTTATTTAAATGAACCAGTCTCTGTACTTGATTATGGGTCTCTTTATCCATCATCAATGATTAGTGAAAATTTAAGTCACGATTCTATTATTCTAGATCCAGCTTTTGATAATTTACCTGGATTTACATATGGTGAAGTAACTTATGATGTTAAGAAATGGATTGATCCTAAAAAAAGATCATTAGGAAAACATACAGTTGGTCAAAGAACTTGTCGATTTGTAAATTTTCCAGATGGTCCAGATGGTAAACCAGTTAAAGGTATTATTCCATTAATTTTACAGAAATTATTAGCTGCACGTAAATTTTATAAGAAAAAGAAAGATGCTGATCCAGATCCTTTTAAGAAAACAGTATGGGAAGGTTTACAATTAGCTTATAAAGTTACTGCCAATTCATTATATGGACAAATTGGTGCTAGAACTAGCCCAATTTATTTAAAGGATGTGGCTGCTTCAACAACTGCAACAGGACGTGGATTATTAACTTTTGCTCGTGATTTCGTATTAGCAAATTTTGAAGGTTCTAAAATTATATATGGAGACAGTGTAATTGGTTCAACACCTTTATTATTAAGAAATTCAGAAACAAATCATATTTATGTTGAAACGATTGATAATTTAGTAGTTAAATATAATCAACGTGATGATAATAAAGAAAGTAGTGAACTAGAAAATACAGAAACCTGGACTGAAAAAGGTTGGTCTAAAGTACAACGTGTTATTAGACATAAATTATCTTCTGAAAAGAAATTATTTAGAATCACAACACATACTGGATCTGTAGTTGTAACTGATGATCATTCATTATTAAATCCAAGTGGTAAAATGATTAGTCCGAAAGATATAAAAATTGGAGATGAATTATTACATAGTTTTCCAGAGATTAATACAAATATTAATTATAGTTTTCTAGATGGAGTTAAACTAGATAGACAGGTTGCTTATAAATTTGGAAGAGATATACAAAATGTTGTTCCATATTTTATCATTAATGCATCAAGGGAAGTTAGAGAAGGATTTTTATTAGGATTTAATGATAGATCAGGAGATCTTGAACCGAATATGGAATTTTTAATGGGTATTTATACATTATGGAGATCATTAGGTTATAATGTATTAATTGATATTGTCAATGGTAAATATAAACTTAATGTTACAAATACTGATAAACCTATTTCAAATAAAATTAGACATATTGAAGAATGGACTTTTACAGAAGAATATGTATATGATTTAACAACAGATAATCATCATTTTCAAGCTGGTTTAGGTAATATGATTGTTCATAATACTGATTCAATCTTTATTAAATTTAAATTAGAAGATGAAAATGGTAATGAATTAACTGGAATTCCAGCTCTTCAGAAATCTATTGATACTGGTTTACACGCCGAACATTTAATTCAACGCTATTTAAAACCTCCACACGTTTTAGAATATGAGAAGACATTTTGGCCTTTTATCCTGTTTACTAAAAAACGTTATGTTGGTAATTTATATGAAACTGATGTGAATGAATTTTCACAAAAAAGTATGGGTATTGTATTAAAACGTCGTGATAATGCACCTATTGTTAAATATGTATATGGAGGTATTATTGATTGTATTTTGAATAAGAAATCGCTAGAATTATCAATTGACTTTTTGAGACAATCATTATTAGATTTAATTGAAGGTAAATTTGATATTCAAATGTTAGTTATTTCTAAGACATTAAGATCAACATATAAAGATCCAGAATCTATTGCTCATAAAGTTTTAGC
>JACCDO011908133.1_pt1 | contig 27808 bp, 26 predicted proteins | sample 7446101 | NCBI WGS metagenome assembly JACCDO01 (sample SAMN15323440, study PRJNA562643) | freshwater metagenome | isolation source: river surface water | place: USA:Blue River Watershed | collected 2017-08-16
TAAGTATCGTGGAGTTTGAAAACATCATCACCACTCATCTTTGTGGACTTTGTCGCCTTTACTGCACTTGCGGCCAGATCAAAGATCGCAGTACCACTCTTGAGTGTTTGCAAGAAGCTCTCTTCCTCTGAAGTGCTTACAGCCAAAATTCGAGCAGAGTCAGCAACTAACTCTGGATATTGAGGACCCATGGCACCGATTGCTGCCTGTGTAAGAGTGGCCATGCTTGGGTCGTTGGTTCCAAGCAGTCGCATATTTCTAATGGTTCTGCGCATCATTCGACGAAGAACATACCCACGACCTTCGTTGCCAGGAGTAACGCCATCACCGATCAACATGGCTGCGGTGCGTGCATGATCTGCAATAACGCGCAGCGAAACATCTGACTTTTCATTCTTTCCATACGTGACGCCAGAGAGCTCTGATGCCTTTGAAAGGATCTGCATAGTTGTATCAATTTCGTAGATATTCTCAACGCCCTGCAAGAGCGCTGCCATTCGCTCAAGACCTAATCCAGTATCGATACTTTTTGCCGGAAGCTCTCCAAGAATCGGATAACCATCTTTACCGCCACCAGCGCCGCGCTCGTTCTGCATGAAAACCAAGTTCCACACTTCAAGGTATCTATTTTCATCTGCAATGGGTCCACCATCTACGCCATATGCGGGACCGCGATCATAATAAATCTCTGAGCATGGCCCACAAGGTCCAGGTACTCCCATGGACCAGAAGTTATCTGCCATATCTCTGCGTTGGATCCGTTCTAGCGGAACGCCAATCTTCTTATGCCAAATATCGGCGGCTTCGTCATCGTCGAGATAAACAGTTACCCAAAGACGTTCTTCCGGAAATCCATATCCGCCCTCAGATGCAGGTTTTGTCAGTAGCTCCCAGGCAAGTGCAATAGCACCCTCCTTGAAATAGTCGCCGAAAGAGAAATTTCCACACATTTGGAAGAAGGATGCATGTCGAGTCGTCTTGCCTACTTCATCGATATCAAGTGTGCGAACGCATTTTTGTACTGATGTAGCACGCTTGTATGGGGGTGTTACTTCACCGAGAAAGAATGGTTTGAATGGAACCATTCCCGCGTTGACCAGCAACAGGTTTGGATCGTCTGCAATGAGAGATGCCGATGGAACGACTGTATGGGTTAAACCCTGGGAGTTTCCAGATTCAAAAAAGCGCAGCCAACGTGCGCGGATCTCTGCTGATTCCACGAACTACACTCACTCAGCCTTCTTCTTCTTTTTTGAGCGAGACTTATTAGCTTGAGCAGCAGTGATAAGGGCACCAGCTACCTTTACAGCTGGACCACCCTTATCCATGAAATCTGTTGCGGTCTCAGTGACTTTTGTTGTCACCTCTTCAACATTCTTGGTGATCTTGGCGAAAGATGCAAGAGGGCTATTAATCAGCTCCAAGGTGCGTGTTGATTCTTGAATCAATGGCGTTGTATCGGTCGTTAACGCTTTAAGGGAAAGACTCGCCTCGTCTACCAACTTGCCGACTCTGATAACTGCATAGGCCACCGCGATCGCAATCGCTAGAAGTGCTACTGCGCAGATAATCGCTGCAATTCCGCCTGGACCCATGGTTCTTACCTTTCCAATAGACGCGCATAAGCGCGATATGTTGCAAGCCTACCCGATCGCCTATGAAGCAGGGGTATCTGGCTTGAAGTCCATTCCACTCTCTTTACGTTGAGCAGCAGTGATTGGAGTGGGAGCGCCAGTGAGTGGATCGCCACCACTTGCAGTCTTTGGGAAGGCAATAACTTCGCGGATTGATTCACTTCCAGTTAAGAGCGCACAGACGCGATCTAATCCGAGAGCGATTCCGCCATGAGGTGGTGGGCCGTAATTAAACGCTTCGAGCAGGAAGCCAAATTTACTATTTGCCTCTTCATCGCTTAATCCGATTACACGGAAGACTTCTTTCTGGATTTCCTTATCGTGAATACGGATTGATCCTCCACCTAATTCAGTTCCATTGAGAACAATGTCGTAGGCGTATGCGAGAGCGCCAGCGGGATCCTTCGCAAAGCTCTTTGCAAATTCTGGTTTGGGACCAGTAAATGGGTGATGTACCGCAGTCCATCCACCATTATCTGTTGGTTCAAACATGGGTGCATCGACAACCCACAAGAACTTCCATGCGCCTTCTTCAATCAGATTACATCTCTTACCGATCTCAAGGCGTACTGCGCCGAGAAGGGCTTGCGAGGATGAGCGATCGCCTGCAGCGAAGAAGATTGCGTCACCATTTTTTGCTCCCACAACCGAAGCAATACCAGCTTGCTCTTCAGGGGAAATATTCTTTGAAACTGGTCCACCGAGAGTGCCATCCTCATTGAGAAGAATGTATGCAAGACCCTTTGCTCCGCGAGCCTTAGCCCACTCTTGCCAAGCATCTAGTTCACGACGAGGTGAGTTTGCTCCCCCGGGCATAACAACAGCGCCGACATAATCAGCCTGGAAAACTCTAAACGGAGTTTTGGCAAAGAAATCAGTTACTTCAACGAGTTCATTTTCAAAACGAAGATCAGGCTTATCTGAACCGAAACGATTCATCGCATCTTTATATGTCATATGTGGAATCGGTGTTGGAATTGTGTAGCCAACGCTATCTTTCCAAACATCCACCAGAATTTTCTCCGCTACAGCGATGATGTCTGCCTGGTCGATAAAAGACATTTCAATATCCAGCTGAGTAAACTCAGGTTGACGGTCTGCGCGGAAATCTTCATCACGGAAACAACGTGCGATTTGGTAATAACGTTCCATGCCGGCAACCATGAGGAGTTGTTTGAACAACTGCGGTGATTGAGGCAATGCATACCAGCTGCCTGGTTGTAAGCGAACTGGCACTAGAAAATCACGCGCACCTTCGGGAGTGGATCTAGTGAGATAAGGAGTTTCTATCTCCAGAAAATCTAGATCATCCATAGCACGTCGGATCGCTGAGGTAACGCGAGAACGAAGTCGCAGATTTGAGGCTGGCCCCTCTCGACGGAGATCGAGATAGCGATAGCGAAGACGAACTTCTTCGGAGATTTCAGATTCAACTCCGGTATCGACTGGGAAAGGCAGCGGAGCAGATTCGCTCAGTACAGTGATGGAATCACCCATCACTTCGATTGCACCAGTTGGAAGTGCTGAATTCTCGTTACCGGATGGGCGTGCAACAACTTCACCAGTAATAGCTAAACACCACTCAGCGCGAAGTGATCCAGCTAGCACTTCATCGCGAATAACAACCTGAACAGAACCTGTCGCATCACGTAGATCGATAAACGCAACGCCTCCATGATCTCGACGACGGGCTACCCAACCGGCAAGAGTGACTGTCTGACCCGCGTGGCTGGCACGAAGGGATCCGGCATCATGGGTACGAATCATTACTTTCAACTACTTTCTATCGAATATCTATGCGTGCGTGGAAAGGGCTTTTCCTAGATCGCTAATCTTAACGGAGGATAGTTCGCCATCTTTCATTCGCTTGAGCTCGACTGAACCGGAAGACAACTCGCTCTCCCCAAGAACTATCGCAAATGCGCTTCCGGACTTATCTGCAGCCTTCATTGCACCCTTAAGGGCGCGATCTCCGAAGGCTATCTCGACCTTAAATCCACTCTTTCTTAGATCTTGGGCCACTGAGAGAGCCTTCACCTTTGCGAGATTTCCCAAAGGAATGATGAAAAGATCGCTGGCGAATTGATTCGCAGTGAGAACGCCTTCGGCCTCTGCCGCCAAAAGAATGCGATCTACTCCTAAACCAAAACCAATTCCGGAAAGATCAGCACCTCCTAACGTTTGCATTAATCCGTCATAGCGGCCGCCGCCACCAATTCCAGATTGTGCACCAAGATCTTCGTGAATAAATTCAAAAGTTGTTCCGGTGTAATAATCGAGACCGCGAACCATTCGAGGATTAATTGTGTACACGATCCCCAGCGCATCCAAGAAGCCGCAGACTTGCGCAAAATTCTCGCGTGAAGCGTCAGAGAGATAGTCCATCAAGAGTGGTGCCGCTGCCATTTTATTACGCACCTCTTCGCGCTTATCGTCAAAGAGTCGCAAAGGGTTGATCACAGCTCGCGCCTGTGTTGCTTCATCTAGATCAAGAGTCTTAAGGAATGCGACGAGTTCGACTCTATGTGCTGCTCGAGATTCCGCGTCACCCAGTGAGGTGATTTCGAGACGGTATTTTTTTAAACCGATATTCTTAAAAGCGGTATCTGCCAAAGCAATAATCTCTGCATCAATCGCAGGGTCATCAAGGCCGATGGATTCAACACCCACTTGGTAGAACTGACGGTAGCGACCAGCTTGCGGACGTTCAGCTCGAAAATAAGCTCCAGAGTAGAAGACCTTTACCGGTAGCTGTCCACGATCTAGTGAATGTTCAATAACGGCTCTCATCACGCCAGCAGTTCCTTCTGGTCGCAACGTAATTGATCTGCCGCCGCGATCTTCAAAGGTGTACATCTCTTTGCTTACAACATCTGTTGATTCGCCAACTCCGCGGGAGAAAAGATTTGTATCTTCAAATACTGGCAACTCCATGAGTTGATATCCAGCCGATTTCGCTGGACCAATCAGCTGGTCACGAATCCACTCGAAACTGGCAGAGCGCGGCGGAACATATTCACTGACACCTTTGGGTGCTTGTATTTGTTCGCGCTTCATGAGCGCAATTCTTTCAGATAAGGATTGGTTCTGCGCTCATATTCGATTGTGGTGTCAGGTCCATGTCCTGGTAACACGCGAAAATGATCTCCAAGAGGAGCGACCTTTGTTCTCAGCGTCCGTTGCATCGCCTCTTGAGATCCAGATGGTAGATCGGTACGTCCGATCGAGCCTGCAAAGAGAACATCGCCACTGATTAAGAGTTCGTCATTTACGGTAAACATCAAAGAACCAGCAGTATGTCCAGGTGCGTGTATCGCAGTGATATCTAATCCGACTGCTTCGAACTTTTCGTTATTCCGCAACTCTTGGACTTGAGCAGGTTCGCTCCATGTTGTTCCGCTCAGTGCGGCTATGAATTCTTTTCCGTGGACAATCTCAGGATGAAGTAGCGCTTTGCGATCCTCGCTATGGATAAAGGCAGGAATTCCGTAACCATCTGCTAAAGGAATGACTGAAAAGGTATGGTCGAGATGGCCATGTGTAAGGAGAACTGCAACGGGCTTCAGACCTTCTTCTTCAATAATCATTTGAATTTCGGCACTGATATCTGGCATACCTGGATCAACGATGACGCACTCAGAACCTTTTTCGGCGGCCAAGATCCAACAATTGGTTGCATACATGGGGGCAGGATGGACTCGAACCAGCATCTCTCACCCTCGGCCTTCATAATCTCACGCTCAATTTTTGAGGCGGTAGTAAGACAGGGTACCTTTGACCTCCCATCATCACCTGCATTAACGAAGGCATCACTGCCGACGCGCTGAAAGGAAAACTCATGAGCGACCAGAATCCACTTCCATCCCAGGTAATTCCTCAAGTAAGTGCAGCATCTGCACTCATTGGAGATCTGTCTCCGTTTGGTCGAGTCGCCGATGATGGAACCGTTTATGTCCGCACATCAGTAGGCGAAAAAGCAGTTGGCTCATATCCAGGTAAGAGTGCTGAAGAAGCGTTGGCATATTTTGTACGTAAGTTTGAGGCACTGGCATCCGAAGTTGCCTTAACGGCTGCGCGCATTACATCTGGAGCGATGGTTCCAGATGATGCCTATGAAGCGGTAAAGAAACTTCGCCAACAAGTTCGCGAACTCAATGGCGTCGGAGACCTTGACGCGCTCGCTGCATCTGTCGAGCAGATTGAGCCACTCATTGAAGGTCACCGCGAGAAGTTTGAAGCGAAGAAAGAGGCAGAAGCCCTTGCCAAGGCGGCTCGTCGTGAGCAAGTCCTGGTTGAGAAGGAAAAAATTGTTGCTGAATCTGAATCGCTTGCTCTCTCAGAGAATTGGAAGGCCACCGGCGAACGACTTAAGACTCTCTTGGAAGAATGGAAGAGCGCGCCACGTCTAGATAAGAAGACAGATGGTGATCTCTGGAAGCGTTTCTCCGCCTCTCGCAATAAGTTTGATAAGCGTCGCCGTACCCATTTCGCCACTCTCGAAGCCACAGCTTCTGTTGTCTCTGCTGCAAAGATTGCAATAGTCGAAGAGGCAGAGAAGTTGGCTACCTCAACTGATTGGGTCGCAACCGCACGACGCTTTAAAGCGCTCATGGATTCTTGGAAGGCTGCTGGCCGAGGAAAGCCAAAAGATGACGCGAAGCTCTGGAACCGGTTTAAAACCGCGCAAGATACATTCTTCACTGCAAAAAATGCCGATCTAGAAAAACGTGAAGTCTCAATGACTGCAAACCTTGAGAAGCGTGAAGCGCTCCTGCCAAAGATTGAAGCGCTCGTTCCCTTTACTGATGTCAAGATGGCAAAGAACGAGTTCCGTGAATTGATGCGCGAGTGGGAGAAAATTGGAATTACCCCTCGCGACAAGCGCGCAGCGATGGATGCTCGCGTTCATGCCGTTGAAAGCGCAATCAAGGCTGCCGAATCTGAACTGTGGCGTAAGAGCGATCCAGCTGCAAAGGCTCGCGCAGCAGATGTCGTTGCACAACTATCGGCTGCTATTGCTAATTATGAGTCAGTTGCCGCAAAAGCGAAGGCTGCCGGCAATGAGAAGAAGGCTAAGGAAGCGTCGGAATCTGCAGAGGCACGCAAGGTTTGGCTCGCTGAAGCAGAGAAGAATCTCGCCGAATTTAGTTAATTCCTGAGCGTTAGTTTCGATAGACGTCGTAGACGCCTTCAACGCTTCGCACTGCAGTTAAGACAGAATCCAAGTGGGTAGCATCTGCCATCTCAAAGGTGAATTTAGAGATAGCGACGCGATCTTTTGACGTCGAAACGGATGCGCTGAGAATATTCACATGCTGCTCAGATAACGCGCGAGTGACATCGGCAAGCAGCCGCGAACGATCGAGTGCTTCAACCTGAATATTAACGAGGAAGAGCGAGCCCGCTCCAGCCAACCAACGAACTTTCACGATTCGCTCCGACTGGTTATCTCTTAAATCATCACTGTTTACGCAATCACTACGGTGTACTGATACACCACTTCCCTTTGTGATGAAGCCGAGAATGTCATCCCCTGGAACGGGTGTACAGCAACGGGCTAACTTAACGAGTACATCCCCCACACCCTCTACTTCAACAGATGTACTAGATCTGCGAGTAGTCGGAACTCCAATCGGTATATTCTCAAGTGTTTCTTCTGGGTGCGAGTCTTCTGCTCCCGTTGCTGCAATGAGCTTCTCAATGATTGAAGCAGAGGAAACATGCCCATCGCCCACGGCGCTATAGAGTGCATCGATATCTGGATAGTGGAGATCGTGTGCCAACTCCAGAAGTGCATGTCCTGCAAATATCTTTTGTAACGGTAAACCGGCTTTACGCATCTGTCTCGCGATTGATTCACGACCAGCATCGATAGCTTCTTCACGACGCTCCTTAGAAAACCACGCCTTGATCTTAGATCGTGCACGAGGACTCTTTACAAAGTTGAGCCAGTCTCGACTTGGGCTAGCCGTCAGTGATTTGTTTGTAACGACCTCTACAACGTCACCGTTTGCTAGCTTCGTTTCGAGAGGTACAAGGCGCCCATTTACCTTCGCGCCCGCACAGCGATTTCCAACATCGGTATGTACTGAGTAAGCAAAATCCACCGGAGTTGATCCACCAGGAAGTGCAATCACACTCCCCTTCGGTGTAAAGACAAAAACTTCTGGGCTCCCCAGATCGAAACGAAGCGCTTCTAGAAACTCAGATGGATCTTCGGTCTCTTTCTGCCAATCGTGAAGTTGTTTGAGCCAGAGCATCTCGGGGGTATGCGAATCAGATCCCCCACCCTCTTTATATTTCCAGTGTGCGGCGATACCAAACTCTGCTCGTGAGTGCATCTCATATGTACGGATCTGAATCTCGACCGCTTTACCACTCGGACCGATGACGGTGGTATGAAGTGACTGATAGAGATTGAATTTCGGCATCGCAATGTAATCTTTAAAGCGACCTGGCACCGGGCTCCAACGTGCGTGTATCGAGCCGAGTACTGCATAACAATCACGAACATCGTTAACTAATACACGGATACCGACCAGGTCATATATGTCATTGAAGTCTCTGCCTCGCACGACCATCTTCTGGTAGACGCTGAAGAAATGTTTCTGTCGTCCCGTAACTGTTGCCTCAATCAGGTCATGTGACAAGTCCGTCTTTACGGCATCAATTACCTCTTGAGTGAGCGCTTGCCGTGCTGGGCTTCGCTCTGCCACAAGTCGAGAGATCTCAGCAAACTTCTTTGGTTCTAGAACTTCGAAACTCAAGTCCTCGAGCTCCCATTTGAGCGCATTCATGCCAAGGCGATGTGCGAGCGGAGCGTAGATGTCGAGAGTTTCGCGTGCTTTACGTAAGGCACTTTCCGGGGAGACAAATTTCCAAGTGCGGGCATTATGTAATCGATCGGCCAATTTGATCACGAGTACTCGAATATCGCGCGACATCGCAATCACCATCTTGCGAACTGTCTCGGCCTCAGCCGTTGGTCCGTATGTCAATTTATCTAACTTCGTAACACCGTCAACTAGTGAGGCGATCTGATCTCCAAAGTCACTGCGTAATTGATCTAACGAGTATGGAGTATCTTCCACAGTGTCATGCAGAAGTGAGGCAATGATTGTCTCTTGATCAAGACCTAAATCAATCAAGATCTGAGTTACTTCTACCGGATGAGTAATGTAATCCTCACCAGATTTTCGAGTCTGCCCGACATGGGCAGTACGTGCTACTTCATAGGCACGTTCAACTTCGGCGACATCAGCCTGCGGATGATGTTCTTGCAGCCCGGCAATCAGCGGCCTTAGAAGATCATCCATTGGAAGTGGCTCTACTTGCGACCTTTACGCTTTGGTTGATTACGTGGTCCGCGTCGATCGTTCACAGTTGTTTGCGCAACCTGAGCAGTTGAAGTTGCGGAAGAAGTGTTAGCTGCCGCAGTGCCGCGTGCTTGGACACGCTTTGCAAGTGCGATCATTGCTGGCTCCTTCTCACGTAGCTGAGCTAGAACTGCTGGCGCGATGAAGATAGATGAGTACGCACCAACGATCATGCCAACGAAGAGAGCAAGGGCTAGATCCTTGAGCGTTCCAGCACCAAGAAGTCCTGCTCCAACAAACAAGATTGCCGCAACAGGTAGTAATGCGATTACTGAGGTGTTTATCGAACGGACAATTGTCTGGTTCACAGCAAAGTTTGTAGCCTGCGAGTACGTCGACTTGCTCGTAGAAGTGATCGACCGTGTGTTCTCTCGAACTTTGTCAAAGACAACCACGGTGTCGTAAAGCGAGTAACCCAGAATCGTGAGGAATCCAATAACCGTTGCCGGAGTGACATCAAAACCAACAAGGGCGTAAATGCCAACGGTGATAAAGACGTCGTGAACGACAGCAACGATTGCCGCAATAGCCATCTTCGACTCAAAAGTCATCGTGAGGAATAGCAGAATAACGATAAGGAAAGCGATCAATCCATAGAGCGCTTTCTTCGTAATTTCCTTACCCCACGAAGGCCCGATTATCTGAGTATCGATTGCCTCGGCAGGAACTCCAAAAGTAGAAACGATCGCACCTTCAACAGCATCAGATTCTGCTGTCGTGAGTGAACCAGTTTGAATACGAACCTTGTCGTCACCAACTTTTTGAATGATTAGTTCTCCAGAGAAACCAGTAGCTTGAACGGCGCTTCGGGCTTGTTCAACTGTGGCAGTTGTCGAATTAAAGGTGTAGGAAGAACCACCCTTGAACTCGATACCTAGGTGAAGTCCTTGAACTGCGAGAGCACCGATCGAGATGAGGGTGAAAATCGCTGAGACTATGTACCATCTCTTTGCGTTTCCAACGATATTAAACGATTTTTCGCCTGAGTACAGGCGGCCACCGAATCCTTGTGCTGTTGACATGTTATGCCTCCACTTGTGAAGTTGAACGAGCGACGCCTGAACTCTTGGCAGAAACTCCAGAGAAGCGATGACCAGTATTGAAGAATTTGAATCTCGCTATAAATGTCATCATTGGCTTAGAGAAGAAGAAGACGATGATGAGGTCAACGAGAGTTGTAAGTCCTAAGGAGAAGGCAAATCCTCGAACTCCACCAACTGCGAAGAAGTAGAGCAGAACAGCGGCAATCATGGATACCGCATCTGCAACGAGAATAGTACGACGCGCTTTTGCCCAGCCACTTTCTACCGCCGAACGGAGGCTTCGACCCTCTCGAATTTCATCTCGGATTCTTTCAAAATAAATCACGAACGAGTCGGCGGTAATACCCACCGCAACAATAATTCCCGCAATACCAGCAAGAGTCATCGTGAATCCGATTGTCTCTCCTAAGACGAGACAGAATAGGTACAACAGCGCCGCAGCCATCGCAAGCGAACCAGTAATCACTAAACCAAGCCCTCGGTAGTAGAGGAATGAATAGATGACAACCAGGAAGAGTCCTAAACCTCCAGCTAGCAAGCCCGCATCAAGTTGCTCGGCACCTAGCGTCGGTGACACTTGCTGAACTTCTCCACGGTCGAAGGCCAATGGGAGTGCACCGTACTTAAGTACATTTGCTAAATCTTGTGCCTCTACTTGAGTGAATGACCCGGTAATTTGCGCTGTTCCAGAAGGAATAGCCTCGTTAATTCGAGGAGATGATTGAACAATTCCATCAAGAACAATTGCCACCTGATTTGTTGGCTCTGGTAAAGAGGTCACGCGAGCTGTGAGCGCACCAAAGGCGCTTGTTCCTTCACCATTAAATGTCAGAGAAACACTCCATGCGCTTCCAGCCTGCGTATCAATGCCAGCCGATGCTTTGGAGATCTGACGGCCCAATACCTCAGCTGGTGCCAAGATGTACTTTGTCCCGCCATCTTTAGAACACGCAGTGATTGCTGAAGCAGGATCATCTGAACCCGTTCCCTGCAAACTTGCTGCATCGGTGCAATTCAGATTTGCGAAAGCTTGATTGATCGCATCAGAGACTCCTGGAACTGGAGTTGCCACAGTTGAAGTATCTGCCGATGCTGGAATTCCAACACCTGATGCAAGAACCTGACGGAACCTTAGTTCTGCTGTCTGTCCAACGAGATCGACCACACGTCGACCATTTTCGCCAGGAACAGAGATAACAATCTGGCGGTTAGTTCCACTTCCCTGAGCCGTTACTTCGCTTTCTGCAACGCCTAATGAGTTCACGCGTTGGCGAATAATCTCAACAGCCTGATCGATTGCTTCTGATGTGACATCGTTACCGACTGCCGACGCTCGTGGCTGCAGCGTGACACTTGTTCCTCCGCGCAGATCTAGACCCAGACGGACCGAAGTTGCATCGGTAACGAATGCGGTCGCTCCAAGGCTGATAAAAATGAGGGCAAGTATCCCCAAGGCACGCCCAGGGCGGGTGGAAGTCTTTACAACTTTATTAGGTGTGGACATAAGAGCAGAGTCTAGGCCACCCGAGGCTGTGCTCAGATCAATCTGAGGTGGGATCAAAAAGGGTGGCAAGGCTGGGCGGCACGCTGCGACCTAAGTGGGTGTAGCCCAACGCCGTTGCTACTCGACCTCGTGGGGTGCGGGCCATAAAACCATTACGAACCAAGAATGGTTCGGCTACAGATTCAACGGTCTCGGTCTCTTCGCCGACTGCGATGGCGAGTGTTGAAAGCCCTACCGGTCCCCCATTGAAGCGATCGATCAGGGCGAGAAGAACAGAACGATCGAGACGATCTAAACCTTGTTCATCGACTTCATACATTTCAAGAGCTTCTTGAGCATGGCCATGGCTGAGGGATTGCGAACCCTTCACCTGGGCATAATCGCGCACTCGTCTAAGCAATCTATTGGCGATACGTGGTGTTCCGCGAGATCTCCCTGCGATCTCCGCGACGGCCTTTTTATCGATGGTGAGATTAAGTAGTTGTGCACTTCGCGAAATAACGTGTTCAATTTCGGATGCATCATAGAAATCAAGATGAGCGGTAAAGCCAAATCGATCACGGAGCGGACTTGGTAGCAAACCAGCTCGCGTCGTCGCACCTACCAGTGTGAAGTGTGGAAGCTGCAACGGAATGGCGGTAGCGCCAGGACCTTTACCTACGACAACATCGACTCGGAAATCTTCCATTGCTAAGTACAACAACTCTTCAGCCGGTCTAGGTAGACGATGGATTTCATCAAGAAAGAGGATTTCGCCCTCAACTAGTGAGGACAAGATTGCAGCGAGATCTCCTGCATGCGTGATCGCAGGACCACTGGTGATGCGAATAGGTGTGGACATCTCCGAAGCCAAAATCATCGCAAGAGTTGTCTTACCTAGCCCCGGAGGACCAGAAAGCAAGATGTGGTCAGCGGCTGCACCGCGATTGCGGGCAGCGGTAAGGAGTACATCAATTTGTTCGCGCACTCGATGTTGCCCGATGAACTCACTAAGCGACTTTGGACGTAAAGCATTCTCTGAGAGCGATTCATCAGTTGCGGCAGAGGGATTCACTAAACGCTCTGTAGGTTCCTTAGCTTCACTCACGATTTGCCGCCTGCTAGCGCTGCTTTGAGAAGGTCGGAGAGATCTGAATGAGCTGGATCTAAACCACGATTTGCGTAATCGATAGCCACTAACGAAATTGTGGAATCAGCTTCGCGCGCTGAATAACCTAGAGAGATGAGCGCTCCTGAGAGTTGTCCTCGCCAGATCGGTTGCGACGACGAGATAGGCGCACCAGGTAAACCGGTTCGCGCTAACTTACCTTTAAGTTCAAGCAGAATTCGCTGTGCGCCTTTCTTACCAATGCCTGGAACACCCGAGAGAATACTCACCGACTCAGATTCAACCGCATCTGCCAATTGATCCGGCGAGAGATGGGCAAGTATTGATAGCGCTACTCGTGGGCCAATGCCACTTACAGTTTGAACTAATTCAAAGGTTTCTCTTGATGAAGGATCAATAAAACCATAGAGAGTCATCGAATCTTCTCGAACAACCATCGATGTATGAACTGTCAGCGAATTACCGAGAGTGAGCGTCGCCGAAGTTGTGGGGGTTACATAAATCAGATACCCGACACCGGAGACCTCAAGGATGATGCGGTCAGTACTTATGGAACGAATCGAACCAGTCAGTTGAGCAATCATCTCTTCACCAGTTTCGAAATTCTAGATTTCTCATCGCGTAGCGCTTTTTCTATCTTGCTGTTGGCACTCCCGCGCCAAATATTACAAATTGCTAGTGCCAAGGCATCTGTACTATCGACAGGCTTTGGCGCTTCCTTGAGTGAGAGAATTCTAACGACCATGTCTGCGACCTGTGATTTATTAGCTCGCCCATTTCCGGTAACCGCGGCTTTAACTTCACTCGGGGTGTGCATCACGACTGGGACTCCCCGTTTAGCGGCCAATAAAAGTGCAACGCCTGCTGCCTGACCCGTACCCATAACTGTTCGCACATTGTGCTGAGAGAAGACTCGTTCTACCGCAATAACATCGGGGCGATACTGATCAAACCAATTGATCAACGATGTTTCGAGTTCAAGCAATCTTTGCTCTAGTGGAAGTTGTGCCGACGTTTGAATGACACCCACATCAATCAGCTCCAACTGAGCGCCAGCAGATCCTCTGACAACGCCAATTCCGCAACGAGTCAACCCTGGGTCTACACCCAGAACTGTCCGGCTTGCTTGACCGATCTGTTGGCTCATAACTAATAAGCCTAGAACCTAGAAAGAAAAGGTTAGGAAAGGCTCGCCATAACCTCATCAGATACATCAAAATTGCTAAAGACGTTCTGCACATCATCGAGTTCTTCAATCGCATCGATAAGTTCGAAAACTTTTTGAGCGCCCTCTGCATCAAGTGGAATAGTCATTGAAGGCAGGAATGAAGAGTCGGCAGATTCATAGTCAATCCCGCTCGCCTGCAAAGCAGTTCGCACTGCAACAAGATCTGAGGCCTCACAAACCACCTCAAAAGATTCTCCCAGATCATTGACTTCTTCGGCCCCTGCATCAAGTACAGATTCAAGAATTGACTCTTCAGTGACGCCATCCTTCTTCGCAACGATGATTACACCTTTGCGATTAAAGAGATAAGAAACAGAACCTGGATCCGCCATCGATCCGCCGTTTCGAGTTACGGCAACTCTTACTTCTGATGCTGCGCGATTGCGATTATCGGATAGACACTCGATCATGAGCGCAACACCGTTCGGTCCGTAACCTTCATACATAATTGTTTGGTAGCCCGCGCCGCCCGATTCGAGGCCAGCACCGCGTTTAACAGCGCGATCAATGTTGTCTGCCGGCATTGAATTCTTTTTCGCCTTGGCGATTGCATCAAAAAGAGTCGGGTTTCCATCGAGGTCAGCCCCACCATTACGAGCCGCGACTTCAATGGCCTTGATTAGCTTCGCAAAGTTTTTGGCACGACGTCCGTCAATGACGGCCTTTTTGTGCTTAGTCGTTGCCCATTTGGAATGGCCTGACATGTGACGAACCCCTTTAGTGAATAAATATCTGTGCCTACTTTATCGCTACTTGCAGACCTCATCAAAAAAGTAGCGATGGACTGCCAAATCATGCGTAAGTTCTGGGTGGAATGATGTCGCCATCAGATGTTTCTGTCGAACCGCGACCGGATGATTTTCCCCCGAAGGCGTAATCACAGAGCTAATGACCTCAACACCGTTACCCAATTCTTCCACCCATGGTGCGCGAATAAAGACTGCGCGAAGTTGATGGCCAGAAAAATCCAACTCAGATTCAAATGAATCCACTTGCCGACCAAAGGCATTTCTGCGAACGGTCATGTCAATTCCCCCGAAGGTTTCTTGTCCCTCAACGCCATCAACTATTCGATCTGCAAGAAGAATCATTCCTGCGCAAGAGCCATATGTAGGCATGCCATCGCTTATTCGTTTCTTCAAAGGATCGATAAGGCCATAGTTCTTAGCCAGTAAGGAAATCGCTGTTGATTCACCTCCGGGCAGAATCAACGCATCGCATTTCTCTAGTTCGGTTACGCGGCGAACTTCTAAGGCATCGTGGCCACATGCCTGGACAGACTGAATGTGTTCGCGAAAATCACCTTGCAGAGCAAGCACGCCAATAATCATTGTGAAATCTCGCGAAGGAAAAAACTACCAGCCGCGCTCGGCGAGGCGATGCGGAACTGGGATATCTGCAACGTTAATACCAACCATTGCATCCCCTAGGCCGCGAGACACATCTGCCAACACCTTTGCATCCTGGTAGAAGGTTGTCGCTTTCACACATGCTGCAGCACGATGAGCCGGATCTCCAGATTTGAAAATTCCAGAGCCGATAAACACTCCATCGGCACCCATCTGCATCATCAAGGCAGCATCTGCAGGTGTTGCAATTCCACCAGCGGTAAAGAGAACAACAGGAAGCTTTCCAGTTTCGGCTACTTCCTTAACTAGTGCATAAGGTGCTTGCATATCTTTAGCGGCTACATAAAGCTCATCCTCGCGCATAGATGAAAGGCGACGAATTTCGCCACCAATTTTGCGCATATGTGTCATCGCGTTAGAAACATCGCCGGTACCAGCCTCGCCCTTAGAGCGAATCATCGCAGCGCCTTCGTTGATGCGACGTAGCGCTTCACCAAGATTGGTAGCACCGCATACGAACGGAACTTTAAATTTCCACTTATCGACGTGGTTCTCATAATCGACAGGTGTAAGCACTTCTGACTCGTCAATGTAATCAACGCCGAGACTTTCAAGAATCTGTGCCTCGACAAAGTGACCAATGCGCACCTTTGCCATAACGGGAATCGAAACAGTTGCTTGAATTTTTTCAATCATGTCTGGGTCTGACATGCGTGCAACGCCACCTTGCGCGCGAATATCAGCTGGCACTCTCTCGAGCGCCATAACAGCAACTGCACCAGCATCTTCTGCGATTTTGGCTTGCTCGGCATTGACGACATCCATGATGACGCCACCCTTAAGCATCTCTGCCATACCGCGCTTAACGCGTGCTGTGCCTGTCTCTTGCGACATTGAATAAACCCCTGGATCTACTTTGTAGTGGACGGTAATTCTAGCGCGAATTGAGGATTCTTCTCGGTGAGAGCTATCCATACCTGCCCGCGTGCGAAGGGTATCTCCGACCCATCTAAAGCCCGCCATGTAGTGCCGGATAACTCATCGGGTCGAGACCAGGTCGCAGCAAAGTACTCTCCATCGCGGAGAACAAAGCCTGTACCGCTACCGACTGTTATTGAAAGTGGAGTTACTCCCCCGAATTTGTCTCCATATTCAGAGGGCACGATTTCTACTAATTGAATAAGAAATGTTGTTGGGCCGTGTTGGATCCCTGATGCAGACATATTTGCAACACCATTATTTGAAATCAGCCATCGTCCTTCTGCAGAACTCCACGTCACCTCATAAGATGCCGCCGGCCAATTTACTTGCGCACTCGTTATTGCAATGCCACCGACAGGTAGATCGTCAAAGGTCCAACCAACTGAACGGGACTTAGCAATTTCACGACCATCGCCGCGAACTTTCTCAAGTAACAGATCTGCCCGAAGAACCATATTTGTTGGAGAGGTTCTCGATTCGTCACGCGTATAAATGGTAGGAGATTGTCGTTGGGCTCCGTAGTCGTTGAGGTTGGCAGCAGCAATCACCGGAAGCATTTTGGATTGCGCACCACTGTAAGCAAATACAACACGACCGTATTGAGCAAGGATTTCGATATCTGAAATTCGGGCACTTCGAACTGGGCCAATCAGTGTAGGAATCTCCGATGAAAACACCGCAGCCAAACGTGTGAGTCCGCCTTCAACCTGTTCGATATAGACGACATCTGCACGATCAAGCCCAATCTGTGGACGAGCGGCAACAGTGTCATCGATCTTTACTACCAATATCTCACCATCACTTCCTTCGCGCCCAGAGAGTGAGTTGTAGGTCGGTTCAACGAATATGTTTGTGATGAGGTTTTTCTGGGATGCCGGCAGAAAGGCAACGGCTGCAATCGAGAGTGAAAGAATTGCAAGAAAAACTGTAGAAACTTTCTTCATCAATCATTCTCGCGAATCAGTAGCCAATCCCACGCCCGAGAATCAGAAGTCACTTTGATTTTCTCGCCAGTTGCTAATGCCTTTTCATAAATTTCATACACCTGATTGGCGACCAGGCTCCAGTCAAAACGTTGCGCGTGAGCTCGTCCGGATTCAGCAAGTGCCTTGCGTTTCTCATCCTCGCGTAGCAGATCTATAACCACCTTCGCTAAAGATTGGGAATCTTCCGATGCAAAGAGGGCCCCATATTGCCCACCTCCGAGGAGGTCATGGAATGCTGGAATATCGCTTGCTACAACAGCAGCACCGCCGGCCATCGCCTCAGCAATAATGATTCCGAATGACTCACCGCCTGTATTTGGTGCGATGTAGAGTGCAATGGATTTAAGAAAGTTTGCTTTTTCATCCTCCGAAATTTTCCCGAGGAACTGAAAACGAGTGCGCAACTCAGAATTTATATCTTCAGAAATTTCTGACGGATCTCCAGGGCCTGCGATAAGGACTCGGACATCGGGAATGAACCGAGAAATGATTGGGATGGCTTCAATGAGAACTTCCAAACCTTTACGTGGCTCCTCAAAGCGTCCGATGAATCCCAAGGTTGGTCCTGCCCATTTATCCTCGACGGTTCCATCTCGATACCTATCAACAAATATCCCGTTCGGAATAACGTATGCGGTTGTATCCATATGTTCCTGCAGCGTGTCATATGCGGCTTGACTGACTGCAATCTTCTCGCTCAAACGTTCGATGGCTGGCTCAACAATTGATGCAATAACCCGAGTTGTTGCACCTTTCTTCGCTTGAGCATGGAATGTTCCAACGATAGGTCCCTCACTGGCCCACAACGCCAACAGCGATATTGAAGGCACGGCCGGCTCATGTAAGTGCAAAATATCGAAATCATTTTCAGTTAACCAATTACGTACTCGTGCAAAAGCTGTGGGATTGAAGAGCAATCTGGCAACAGCGCCGTTGAATGGAATGCCGATGGGTTTACCGGCGTTAACCAAATAGTCAGGTAAGTCATGCTCGTCGACTACCGGAGCAAGGACAGAGACAAAATGACCTTCAGCGATAAAGAACTCCGCCAAGTCACGCACATGGTTCTGCACTCCCCCAGGTGTATCCCAACCATAAGGGCAGACGAGTCCAATTCTTAACTTCTTCATCTGCATCACCTACGTTCCACAAAATCTCTATCTACCCAGATGCGCTGCATCATGTGCCAATCCTGCGGAGAATTCTTAATCCCATCTGCGAAGTTATCGGCACAGAGTTGAACCGTTGCCTTAACCCGTGCAGTCTCATCAGCGCCACTTGGAATCAGTATCTCCCGTAAATCAACATGGATGCCGGTGTCAGTATATGAAACGAATGCGGTTACTAGCGGTATTCCTGTTCGGATAGCCACAATTGCTGGACCTGCTGGCATTCGCGCAACTCCGCCAAAGAACTCAACATCAATGCCACTAGAAGAAAGGTCTCTATCTGCAACTAAGGCGATGAGCTTTCCATCGCGCGCTCGTTGCATCAAAGTAGGAAAAGCGCGCGAATCTAGCGGAAGAACTTCCATCCCGATTGCTTGTCTATAGGCAAGAAATTTTTCAAAGAGTTCTCGAGGTTTGAGAACTTCTGCGACAGTTACCAAATGTGCACCCTTTATGCAGAAATATGAACCCGCGTGATCCCAATTACCGGCGTGTGGAAGGCTTACTACGACTCCAGTTTTATTCTTTATCGGATCAAGAAGCAGGTGTTCGTTGCTGACGGTAACTGAAGAGAGAATTCTCTCCCTGCTCCAATCTGGTGATCGGAAGGTTTCCATCCAATAGCGCATGTAGGAGAGAACACCTCTGAGAATTAATTCTTCAAGCTTGGCGGACTCCATCTCTGGAAAGACGCGACTGAGATTTGATCGCAATCGTTGAACGCTCTTGCCATCTCTTGCATACATCCACTTACCAATCTTCGCGAAGAAAGACCGGGCGTTTTTCTCAGAAATTCGCCGAACGATCGACCAACCTAAGAAATACAGTCGAGCAACTAGAAAATCTTTCATCGTCTAAACCTTGTGTAGTGCGCGATAGACAATAATCATGCGCTGTAAGACCGTAAAGATTCCCGCCGCTGAGAGCAGCCCAAATCCAACGATCAAAGCAAAGTCGACTCCAAGCCCGTAGAATCCAATTGCGGTCAAACTCAGAACAATTCGTTCAGTTCGCTCCGCGAATCCTCCAGAACATTCAATAGACATGCTCTCTGCCTTTGCGCGAATGTAAGGGATCAATCCGCCTGAGACGAGCGCAATCAAAATAAGAACGGAGACTGTCTGGTCTCGATCGATCATGTAGAGCAAAACTCCGATAAGGATCGCCGCATCTGTCACTCGATCAATTGTGGAATCAAGAAAACCACCCCATGCAGTACCAGTTCCATTTGTGACTCGCGCAATCGCGCCGTCAAATAAGTCACTTAATGCGAAGAAACAGATAGCGAGTGTTCCTACAAATAGTTCTCCTCGTGGATAAAAGTAAAAGGCAGATCCGAGAGTGCCGATCGCTCCCGCAATCGTCACACCATTAGCCGTAATTCCTGCTCGGACAGCAAGTTTGACCACTGGATTAATTAATCGAGTGACCTGAGGTTTCAAATGCGCGCTAATCATCAAGACCATCGTAGGCTTTAACCCGTGCCAACTTCCACATCTGCGCCTGTGAGAATTGCCCTCTTTGGCCACGTGAGCGCAACTCCTGCGGCGCTGACCAAGGCGCTCGGCGACCAAGGTATCTCGATCGTTTCTGATACCGAAGATATCGCCCAAGTCGACTGTGCAATTTTTGCAATCAACCCATCGGCCGGAATAGATGCCGAGACGATCACAGCTTGGGAAAGTTTTAATGATTATCTAACGCCGCGGATCATGGTTGCACTGGCGCTACCTGGAGCCGATCTTGATTTCGACGACGCTGTCTTACTTGCGAATCGGGTCTTCGATCAGATGGCAACACCATATTTAGTCTTGCACGGCGACGACGGAACCCCAGCAGCTCTAATCAGTCTCGAAGATTTAACCATTCGTAACTATCTACATGGAGTCGCAGTGGTTTCAGAGAGCGAACCCGAACATAAAGAATTGGTTGCCGATTTCGCAGAGGAGTACCGCGATCTAGTGGAGTCGTCAGGTGAAAACGCTTTTGCTGCCGGACTATTCTTCCCGGCCATCCCGGTCAATCTTGAAAATGGGATCGGCATCGATGTGCTCGTCTCTTACCTCAACCAACTTAAGTAAAACTACCAGGCTGCTGCTAACTCATTTCGAGTAATCGTCAAAAGTTGCGGCAACACTTTAGTCTTTCCGATGATCGGCATAAAGTTCGCGTCCCCTGACCAGCGCGGAACCACGTGTTGATGAATATGTGCAGCGACACCGGCACCAGAAATTGCGCCTTGATTCATGCCAAGGTTAAAACCTTCAGGTTGTGAAACTTTACGGATGGTTCTCATTGCATGAGTTGTTAGTGCGAAAATCTCTTCTCGCTCATCGTCAGAAAGATCGGTGAGGTCAGCAACGTGGCGATAAGCACAGATGAGTAGGTGGCCAGGGTTGTACGGATAGAGATTCATGACGACGTAGGCATTCTTGCCTCGATGTACAACGAGTCCCTCTTCATCTCCCATATCCGGGATTTCACAGAACGGACAAGTGATTTCATTTCCGGATAGCGGGCGATTTTCACCACGTAAGTAATCAAGACGATGAGGAGCCCACAGACGCGCCCACGCATCAGGCATTCCGGTTGAATCGATGTAATCCATCTCTACACCTGCTGGCGGGATGCAACAGTCGCCGAAATTTCCGCAATCGCTTCTGCTAGAGGAACGCCATTCTTCTGCTCGCCATTTCGGTAACGGAATGAAACTGCGCCAGCCTTCTGATCTTCCTCGCCCGCAATAAGCATGTAAGGAATCTTCTGCATCTGTGCGTTGCGGACCTTTTTCTGCATGCGGTCATCTGAAGCATCTACTTCAGCACGAATACCCGCTGCTTTAAGCGCTGCAACAGCATCAAAGAGATAGTCAGTAAAAGGTTCCGCGACGGGAATGGCCATGACTTGAATCGGAGCCAACCACGGTGGGAATGCACCTGAATAGTGTTCGGTGAGTACACCAAAGAATCTTTCGATAGAACCAAATAGCGCGCGGTGAATCATTACTGGACGAGCGCGCGATCCATCGTTTGCCGCGTACTCAAGTTCAAATCGTTGTGGCAATTGGAAATCAACTTGAATGGTCGACATCTGCCAGGTGCGACCAATTGCATCCTTGGCCTGCACTGAAATTTTCGGTCCGTAGAACGCTGCTCCACCTTCATCATTAACAAGTTCTAGATTCTGCGCAAGCGCTGCCTTACGGAGAGCCTCCGTTGCAGCTTCCCAATCCTCATCGGATCCGACGGACTTTTCAGGGTTACGCGTTGAGAGTTCGAGATAGAAATCTTCGAGTCCATAGTCACGCAAAAGATTGAGAACAAAGGTCAGGAGTGAATCAAGTTCTCCAGGCATTTGATCTTTTGTACAGTAAATGTGCGCATCGTCTTGAGTGAATCCTCGAGCACGAGTAATTCCGTGGAGAACACCTGACTTTTCATAACGATAGACAGTTCCGAATTCGAAGAGACGTAGCGGAAGTTCGCGATATGAACGACCACGTGAGCGATAAATTAAGTTGTGGAAAGGGCAGTTCATCGGCTTCATGTAGTACTGCTGGCCCGCACGTTTAATAGTGCCATCAGCGTGGTGCTCTTCATCGAGAATCATTGGTGGGTACATACCTTCGGCATACCATTCAAGGTGACCAGAGGTTTCAAAGAGCGCTGCCTTAGTTATGTGAGGTGAGTAAACAAACTCATAGCCTTCTTCTTCATGTCGTTTGCGTGAGTAATCTTCCATCGCGCGACGAATAATCCCGCCCTTGGGATGAAAGACCGCAAGTCCAGAACCTATCTCTTCCGGAAATGAGAAGAGGTCTAGTTCTTGTCCAAGTTTTCTATGGTCTCGCTTTTCAGCCTCCGCCAACATTTCAAGATATCCATTGAGTTCATCTTGAGAAGGCCACGCAGTTCCATAAATTCTCTGCAACATCGGATTCTTCTCAGAGCCACGCCAGTATGCGCCTGCCGCTCTCATCAACTTGAAGGCTGGGATGTGTTTTGTTGAAGGTAGATGAGGACCACGACATAGATCTGACCAGACTGGTTCACCATCGCGACCGAGGTTGTCATAGATCGTTAACTCGGTGCCACCAACTTCAACGTTTGTCTCATCGGTCGCGCCAGACTTAAGGCCAATAAGTTCGCACTTGTAAGGCTCGTGACTTAACTCTTTGAGAGCGTCTACTTCAGTTGTTACACGTCGCTTAAAGCGTTGACCGTCTTTCACGATCTTGCGCATCGCTGATTCAATCTTCTCAAGATCCTCCGGTGTAAACGGACGTTCGGGATCGAAGTCGTAATAGAACCCATCGCGGATTGGCGGACCAATTCCTAGGCGAGTCTGAGAAAAAACTTGTTGAACGGCTTGGGCCATGACGTGTGCCGTTGAGTGACGAAGTACATTGAGTCCATCAGGTGAAGAGATCGATACACCTTCGACAACATCGCCATCGGAAAGTTCGGTCCAGAGATCGCGAAGTTCACCATTAACGCGTGCGACAACAATTGACTTGTCTTCGGCAAAAATATGGGTCGGACGTTGATCTGACTCAACGCTACGCGCAGCCCCATCTACCGTGATTGCAATAGTTGCCATGGGTTAAGAGTACCTAATGAGCGGTGGCCAACTGGCGCAATTTGCTACAGAGATCGCTCACATCCGAATCAATTGCCAGTGATCGCCCATCAATGGAAGCAATCGGAAGAGATATCTTGAGAGAGCTCAATGCTATTGCGGCTTCGCACGAAGTTACATCTGCTCCAGAGAGATCCTTCACGACCACCCCACATTCCTCTACCGCAAGAGCCCGCATCACACCGGGCAGAATTCCAGCAGTTATCGGTGGAGTCCTCCATTGACCATCGATGCGAAATGCAAAGTTTGACACTGCACCTTCGCGAACTCGATCATCTTGGTCAATCACAATTACTTCATCGCAACCAGAATCTAGCGCTGCTTGAAGCAGTTCCAATCTTTCATAGTATGGAAAAGCTTTGTGTTGACGACCAACGGCCGAAGTAATTTGGTGATTGATGAGAACTTTGAGTGGATCATTCCCTGAATCGTAAGCTTCATGGGTAGCAATAAATCTCTCGCTCCCAAAAGATAAACGTAACCTTCCTACTCGGTGGGGCGTCACAGCAATTAGCTCTGCAATCGCTTGCGAGATCAAATCTTCGTTAGGAATCGGAATTTCAAGTTCACGTGCACTTGTGATGACTCTGCGCATGTGTCTAGCCAATAACTGCACGGAGCCATCTTCAGTTCTAATTGTCTCGAAGAGCCCTATGCCGAGCGGCCAATTCTTTTCATCGAGGTATTCCGACGAGGCCTCAAGTAATTTGTCATTCACCCAAATTTTCATAGAGTGCCACCTGCGATAGAGATTAAGTTTCTAGCCTTGAGTTGAGTCTCTTCCCATTCTTGCGCCGGTTCACTCCCCCACGTAATTCCCGCGCCCGTTCCAAAACGTAACCACTCATCTCCTGTATTCCAGAAAGTTCGAATTGCAACCGCTAATTCCGCGCGATCACCTTGAATCCAACCTAGCGCGCCGCAGTAAGGTCCGCGTGGTGCAACCTCATGCTCAGCGATGATCGAGAGCGCTGCACTCTTCGGAGCGCCGCTGACAGATCCTGGCGGAGTTGTCGCTGCAAGAATTTCCGCCCATGAGGTTCCAGATTTAATTTTCGCTTGAACATCTGAAACAAGGTGTGTGAGACCAGGATGCTTCTCCCGTCTGAATAACTCGCTCACCTCAACACTGCCCTCTTGGGCTATTCGGCTTATGTCATTTCGCATCAAGTCAACAATCATCAGATTCTCGGCTTTGTCTTTCTCGCCGAAATCTTCCTCATCCCAACGGATAGTTCCTTTAATTGGTGAGGTAATCAACTGATCTCCGGTACGAGAAAGAAACCTTTCAGGTGATGCGCTGGCAATTTCAAAACCCGGGATCTTGAGATAACTCGCAAATGGGGCGGGGTTTGCGTACTGCATTCGAGCAAAAAGTCCTGCGAGCTTCTGCTTCTTTATATCAATGAGGTGCGAAAGCTCTCTACAAGCGTTGACCTGATAGACAGAACCCGCCGAAATTTCTTCACGGACTGCATGGACATAACTCATGTAATCCAGCTCTTGTAGAGAAGTTCGCCAAGGTCTTTCTAGAACCGACCACGGTGACTCGGGAAACGGGGCTTCTTGAACTTTCTTAAACTTTGCAAAATGGTATTGACCTTCAAATGTAACCAAGACCGCCCAGAAGCCACCATCATCCAAACAGGAAGGATCATCGGTGTACTTCTGCATCTTTGTGGCATGGCGGTTACCCATCCAGAATTGGTAATCGCGGCCGAACATGGGGTAAGGCTACGCAGAAAAGGGTGCGCTTTGGCGCATCAGCCCTGCCTACGCTAGATTTGCCTCCGCAGTAAATGCGGACGTAGCGCAGCTGGTAGCGCGGAACCTTGCCAAGGTTCAGGTCGCGGGTTCGAACCCCGTCGTCCGCTCGGATAGAGCGCCGTTCATTTTGATGGGCGGCGTTTCTTTATCCGCACAAGTACGACATGTTCGTGGTGGAATGGCCGAGAGGCGAGGCAAGGGACTGCAAATCCCTCTACACGGGTTCAAATCCCGTTTCCACCTCCACGAATTTTTAACGAGAAGTGAAAGGACGACCGCCGTGGCTGATGACAATTCAGAACGTCCATGGGGTCGCTATGAAGTTCTCTCGACGTCAGATTTTCACCAAGTTAAAAACATTTATGTTCTACCTGGCAAGCGTCTCTCATACCAACGTCACGAAAAGCGGGCCGAACATTGGTTCATCGTGAGTGGAGATGCGCGAATCACACTCGATGGCGACAGCTTTGAGATGTCAGATGGTGATTCGATCGATATTGAAATCGGAATGGCGCATCGCATTGAAAATATCGGATCTGAAGAATTAATCTTCACTGAAGTGCAGACTGGAACCTATTTCGGTGAGGATGATATTGAGCGTCTTGAGGACGATTTTGGACGCTCATAACGTCACCTTTCGACAGAACTAGCCTTCTGGTTATACTTGCCTCACAACTTCATAAGGCCCAAAGAAAAAGATTGAAATATTTGCACCGTACGGACGCTTGGCTCAGCGGTAGAGCACCACATTGACATTGTGGGGGTCACTGGTTCGATCCCAGTATCGTCCACTGTAGTTACTCGAGATTTAGTTTCTTGCCTTAAACTCAATCTGTTCCTTGAGCAGAGACGTCATGGCTGTCATTGAGAATATAAAGAGTGTTGCGATCGACAACACGACTAAGAATCCTGGATCGTCAGCTTGTGGTGCGATCATCAGAAAGAGAGCGATCGGAATAGCGCTTGCAGTCTTGAATGAAAGAAGCAGACGACCGATCCACACCAAATTCTTCTGAGAGTAGAACGCATCGGCTTTCATCTCCCCCACAATTTTCCAGAGGGCAAAGAGAGCAAACTGTCCACAAAGAAGCCACAACCCAACAATCAATGTCAGAGCAACTTCGAAGACCAGAGAAAGTCCCTGGGTTCGGCGCATATGTTGAAATTGACCCGGGAAGGAAAATAGCTGAAGAAGAGTTAAACCAAGGAAGAGTAAAAGGAATCCTGATTTAGCAACAATAAAGCGGATCTCACTCATTAACTCAGTCTAGTGTGGCAACTAATTCTTGGTAACAACCTCAATCAAGGCTTGGATGTAGCCGATCGCGTGTGCTCTGCCACGGTGACCGTAAGAACTATCTCCTGTGAGCGTCGGTGTGTGATCATCCAAGATAGAACCTGTGTATCCGTGCTTGTGAAGTGCCTTAATTACTTCGTAAGGCTTGTAATTACCTTCTCCTAAAAAGCATTCCTTGAAAAGAGGAAATTTTCCTTCAACATCTCTCAAGTGGATATATGCAATTTTATCTTTCGGCGCGAAGCGATTTACGGCATCCATTACGGAGTTCTCGCCATCCATTTCAGAGACTGTTCCTAAGCAGAGCTCCAATTTGAGATTTGGAGAATCAACAATGTTTACTGCACGCTCGAGGTTGTCGACACTCGTCAAAATTCGTGCAATTCCATGAAGTTCTTGTGCCGGTGGATCATCGGGGTGGAAACAAAGGACGACACCTGACTCTTCGCAGGTCTTGATAATGCCCTTTACGAAATACTCGAAGTTCGCCCACATTTGGTCGACGGTGAGCGATTCAACGCCGAGTTTTACAAATGAACCTCGAGTGAAAGTGTCTTTCAGGTTTACATCGCGTTCATCTCGGCGGGCTACCCAAATCTCAGAATCTCTTGATCGGTCCATGACGATTGAATGATCATAAACAGAAACATAAGCACCGCCGCGACCGTAGTGACCCATATCAGTACGCCAGACAATCTGCGGCATCCAGTGCATCCCTAGAATTGGAACACCGGCTTCACCCATAGCCCTGACGGTGCTTTTCATATTCTCAAGCTGCTCTTCGCGTCCTGGTAGTCCGAGCATCAGCTTGTCGTAAAAATGATTAGGGACGTTTTCAAATGATTCAACCTTCACACCTGCGGCATGTACTGGTGCTAAAAATTCTTTAATGTCCGCAGCATCCCACTTAATGTCACCTTTGATATCGGGGGTTTGGAAAGAGGCTCCCTCGCAACCTAACTGCAATGCGAAATCTAAATACTCTTTATCATTTCCTGGGTGTTGGCCTACAGCTACACGCATCTTTGGACTTGCCATCATCACTCCCCCGAACTGTGAATACCCAGAAATAGTAGCCCTGGCGATCGCGTAATAGAAGTATCTGAAAGTATGGTCATCGAGGGGTGGCAACAAGTATCTTTCTGACATGGCTAAGCGAGTGGGCGTTGCAAGCATCATTCAAGAGACAAACACCTTCTCTGCAAATCAGAGCACAATGCAGGATTTCGAAATTCAAGGGATCTGGCTTGGCGCTGATGTCGCTGCAAAATCTCAAGGATTGAACATTGAAGTCGCAGGAAGTCTGGAACAACTTCATAGGCATGGCTTAGAAGCGATTCCACTCGTGCGGGCTTGGGCGATGTCTGGTGGAGTGTTACTTGATACTGAATTGGCCAAATTGAAAATGCTTCTAAAACAGGAAATTTCTGCCGCCGGCAAATTAGATGGACTGATTCTCAACTTGCACGGTGCGCTAGTCAGCGAGAGCGATGATCACGCGGACGCGCAGATCAGTGAATTCGCTCGCGAAATTCTTGGGACAGAGATACCGATTGTGGTCACTCACGATCTTCATGGAAATCCATCGCGCCGGATTGTTGCTGCTTCGAGCGCCCTTATTGGGTTCCGTACTTACCCTCACATTGATCAGGGAGATACCGGTCGACGAGCTGCTGACTTAATGAACGAGTTGCTTTCAAACAATCGTCGGTTAGGGACGGTGCTGAA
>JACCDO010603585.1_pt1 | contig 27805 bp, 37 predicted proteins | sample 7446101 | NCBI WGS metagenome assembly JACCDO01 (sample SAMN15323440, study PRJNA562643) | freshwater metagenome | isolation source: river surface water | place: USA:Blue River Watershed | collected 2017-08-16
CCTAAAGGTAAAGGAGCAAATCCTGAACAATATGATATGTTGTTTGATGATAGACTTATTTATGAATTATCAAAAGTCAGAGTGAATGTTACTATGAAAATAGATGAATTTATGATGACTAATAGACTTAAAAAAGGTATGGTCCCAGATGTCGTTAAATCAATGGTAACTGAAATCACAAAGTATAAAATGACCATTGAATCAGAATTTCATGAAAATCAAGAAGTCAAAAATTCAATACCTGACTATGATGAAACAGTGGTTTCTATTGAAGTAATTAAGAAAGAACTTACTACTGAAAAGATTGAAGAAGAATTCTTTGATTTAGATGATATTTTAGATAAAATTGCTAAACACGGACTGGAATCACTTTCTTTGAAGGAAAAAGAATATTTAGATAAAAAAAGTAAAGAAATGTAATATGAGAGTTGCTTTAATCGCTCATGATGGTAAAAAAGCCGATATGGTTGCTTTTGTTATGAAAAGATTAGATTTTTTCAATAACAAAGAGGTTGAAATTATTGCAACAGGAACTACCGGTGGTATGATTCAAAGAGCAGGTGTTGATAAAGTAAAAACTGTTTTGTCAGGTCCATTAGGTGGTGATGCTGAAATTGGTTCGATGGTTGCTAAAAATGAGTTAGATGCTGTCATATTTTTTAGAGATCCTCTTGATAAACATCCACATGATGTTGATATTTCTATGTTGATGAGACTTTGTGATGTTCACAATGTTCCTCTAGCTACAAATTATCGAAGTGGTCACATTATGATAAAATATTTTAAAACAAAAATTTAACTCATTGGAAATAAATAAAATCCATATCGGGGATTGTTTAGAACTTTTAAAACAATTAGATGATAACTCAGTAGATTTAGTTATCACTTCACCCCCGTATGCTGATTTAAAAGTTTACATAGATAATCCAGGAATTTTGGCAGATAATTATGTTGAATGGTTTTTACCAATCTGTAACGAGATTTGTCGTGTAATTAAACCAACTGGCTCATTTATCTTAAACATAAACGACAAAGTAGAAGATGGTTTTAGACATCCCTATGTTTTTGATTTAGTATCTCAGATTCATAAAAGAACCGAACTAAAAATGTTTGAAAGACTCTTCTGGAATAAAATGAAAGGTCTTCCAAATAGAAGTAGATTTGGAGATCGTGTGGAATATATTTTCTGGTTTGCAAAACAAAAAGGTTTTAAATTTAATATTGATGAAATGAGAACTGAATACTCTGAGAAGTCAATTCAAAGAATGAAGAAGCCTCTTAAGAAAAGATTTTCTAGAAAAGAAAATGATGATAATATTGATTACAAAGACTGGTCACCTAATCCATTAGGAGCTCTTCCAACAACACTAGTAAATATTTCATCTGAGTCAAAACGAATCGCTGATAATCACGTTGCGGTTTATCCATTAGAATTAGTAAACTATTTCATCAAAGGTTCGACTGAAATAGGTGACTTAGTGTTAGATCCTTTTATGGGAACTGGAACTACTGCAATTTCTGCAAAAAATCTCGGTAGAAACTATTTAGGTTTTGAATTACAACAAGATTACATTGATGTTGCTAATAAAAGAATTTCAGAATGTTAAGAATATCTAAAAACACTAATAGAATTTTTTGTATAAAGTGGTATACAAAAGAAGAAGTAGATTCAAATTATAACGGAAATGAGTTAGATAGCTTTGTGATAATACCTGGAGTTACTCAGTATCAACACATTTATACTAAAGAAAAGTGGATAGTATTTGATAGCCATAGTAGCTACATAAGTGTCGAATTTTCATCAGTAGCTGACTTAGAAAGATTCTTTGTTCAATTAATGAGAGATATAAAATTAAATCAAATCACAAACATAAATGTTGATGTTGATTCAAAAAAGTAAGAGTATGTGTGGTAAAAGTGTATTGCAAAAGAACAATGTTTGTAGCTAATGAAAAACTAGTCATTTGCTCAAAAGGTAAACTTTATCAAGTTTTTGAACCTACAGATTTTGAATTATCATCTGGTATTTGTTTTTGGGTCAAAGGTGAGTTAGAAGAAAAGGTTCCTTTAACAAATAAATATTTTGACAAGTATTTTTGCACAATTGAAGAGATGAGAAATAACAAAATAAACAATATATTAGAATGAAGTTTTTATTAGATAGTGAAATTTTAGAGTGGAACAAAAGATTATCCATAAACACTAATTATCAGGTTCTACCTCGATATCACAGTAGTAGTTCTGCTCCACTTATATTGATAAAGCAAATTATTAATAACGCTGTTGACTTTACTGAAGTCATAACTTTAGATCCAACAATAGAGTTTAGATTTAGTTTTTCAGTTGCAAAAAACAGAATAGATAATTTTTGGAATATCTTTAACAATTGGTATTCTAAATCAATTGGAAATAAACATCTTTATCAAGCACCAAACAACTCAGAAAAGATATACGATATAGATGTTACTGATTCTATAATTGAATCTAGAACAGAAATTGAACATCAAATCTACAACAAAGATTACATACGATACACTTACAATTTCAAAGGTAAGTTGACAAGCATTATGGCATATGTTATGTTCTTGGAAGACTCAATTGATATTTTTTCTACTATTTGGGGTTACGATGAATCTGGTTCAGAACACAATCTAATAAAATTTCAAATCGGAACTGTTGTTTCTAAAGTTGATGATAAATCTAAAGACTATATTATTTTAGATTTAATTCCGAAAAAAACAGACAGAAAATTCTTTTTAAATTATCAAATATCAGAAGTCATTTCAGTTGGTGAAATAATCAGATATGGTCATAGTCAAATAGTTTCAGAGTCAGAAATTTGTTTCAGTAGAAACTGGAGAATTGATGACATTTTAGAAAACTAATTTGGTTTTTGATTTTTATTTCCTATCTTTGTAGAATGAACGAAAAAATAACAAATAAAACACTTGTGCAAATCGCACTAATCACAGGAGTCATAATTCTCGCTTCACTTGGAGTTGAAGGATGGGGTTGGTTAATCTTTATATTATTTTTAATGAGTTAATGGATAAGTGGACCACTATACAATTAAATGACTTTCTTGAAGGAGAAAGAATGAATTGTTATTGGTTTTGGTCTAAGGGTAAAATAACAAAATTAAAGAATAGAGATACTGGAGAAATTTACGAACAAAACCTTTCTGGTAAATGTGAATGGAACGGAATGAGACTCGAAAATGGATTCTATAACTGTTACGATATTTTAATTGAAAGATATATGAGAGGACTAAAAGAAGGTAAATACAACGGGCAAACTAAGAGTGAGTTTGATAAGAATTACAAAAGAGTAGACGACATTGTATCGAAATCTGGTAATGATGTTGATAAGATGATAAGATTGTCACAACAACAAGCTATCAAAATTACAGATGAATGGAAAGCCATTAACCGAGCAATGGTTGCAAAAGAACGTGGTCAAGAAGAAATATTTGAGGTTTTTTTCCAGAGAGCTTATGAATTAGGTTCAGTTTCTAAATTAGAATATCGAGAATATAAATTAGATAAATTAGGTATCTAATGAAATTAATTAAAACTAAATTTCTTTGTAAAAGTAGTAGTCAAACTGTTACGAAAGGGCTTCCTATGTATGTTAAAGATAGGTTTATCAAAGGTAAATGGTATGATGGTGAATATGAGACTTGGTCTCAACAACTTTATAAATTAAATGGTGGTTGGAGAAGATACTGGGTTGTAAATGAAAAAGGTGAAAAAGAAGAAATTTCAAAAGCTCACATGAATGCTATCTTTGAAATGAATATTCAAGAATTAAGAGATAATAAAATAAACGAAATACTTAAAAAATGAGCAGTGAAACAAAACAAATAAAAGTATCTAAAGAATTTGTTGATATTTTTAGAAACTTCAATGTTGTGAATCAAGTTGAAGAAATGAAAAAACTTTCAAAAAGAGAACTTTATCTTCTTTTGACAGTCTGTTTGGATAAACACGATGATGAACAACCAACTGTTGTCTATAATTTTCAACCCTTCAGAGAAGAAGTGATGCAGATTTTTGAAATCCAAGACGATAAAGAGACTTTGAACCCAATTCTTCAGGCACTGATTGAAGAATCTGGTGATAAGTATATTGAAACAGATGGTATCGTTGATGAAATCGGTAATAAACTTCCAGATACTTTGACTAAAGAACAAGTCAGAGATGCTAAAATTAATATCATCAATAGTGATAATTGAAAATAATTTCTTAAATTTGAAAAAAAAATAATATGCAAGAAGATATCAAAAATCCAGAGACAGAAGATGTAAGAACAGAACCACTTATTGGTGAGTTTAAGCCGAAAAGAAAATTCCTAAACTTCGTTTCCGCTGTTAATGGAGCTCGTATACGTTTTATCCGTGATGTTGCTTTTCTTAAAGGTGAAAAGTTGTCTGGTGTTTTAGAAGGAGCCATTTTTAAAATCACTATTTGTGATGAAGGAACAATCAATATTGAAGAACAAGAAGGAACTACTCTTTCTGACAAAAACATGCTTCAACGATTACTTAACGAAATCGATGAAATGGATGTCACAGGATATGCTCAAAAGTTTGTTGTTGGTAATTTAGAATTTGCTGACATAAAAGGTGACCGTTGTTATTTAGAAGTTGAGCATCAAAAACCAATTGATAAATTGAAATCTATTTTTGATGAAGAAGAAAAAGTTGAAGTTTCTGATAAAGGTCTTTCTTTGTTAGATCAACTTTTTTCAGATGAAGAAGAATTTGATGAAGATCACGCACTGTCAGAAGTTATGAATTCTATGTTAGATGATTTGTCAGCAGATGATGTTAAGACAATTATTGAAGCAAACGAAAATCCGGTTGAACCAAATGAAAATTTGAAAGTAGCTGCTGAAAGTTATATGGAACAACAATTCCGTAAAATGAACGAAGCTAAAATCATTGAATTAGAATATCGTATTGAAGAAACTCAAAAAGAAATCATCCGTTATAAAAATGAAGCCAAACAAGCTGAGGCAAAAGCTGAAGAAAAATCAGAAGCTTTAGGTGTATTAGAAACTCGACTTGAAACTATGAAACCAGGTGAAGAGCCAAATGGTTATGTCTTTTTTGTATCTGAAGAACAAAAAGATATGGAGGAACTTGATGAAAATGAGACTAAAGTTGCGGCTAAGATTGCAGACATTATGAAACTAAAGAAAGATGTCTTAATTAAAATGCTGACAGAAGGTTACTATAAAATCAAAATTGCTAAGTCTGATGATGTTACAAACCAAGACTTTGAATTAGAAAAAGAAGTCTATCAAAAGATTATGACTTTGGATATTGATGGTAAGATGAAACTTACTGAAGAAGGATTTGAGTATCGTGGTAAATTGAACTGGCATCAACTTGTTCAGAAAATGATTAAATCTGGTTTTGCTCAGGATGAAGAATTTGATAAACTTTGTAATTCAAACTCTTATGAGAGTAAAGAAGAAGAGAAAGTTGAAGTTAAAGAAGTTGAAAAAGTTGACGTTGAGACAACCACTTCACAAGAAATCAAATCAAAGACCGTAAAAACATATACTGAAGAAACTACATTAGTAGTTATGGGAACAATCGACCATAATGACAGTCGTGATGTTGAAATCACTGATGATTACACTTCATTTGGAGTTCATATTGGTAATAAAGTTAAAGGTTTTTATGAGTCTGATGGGTTTATCTCAATTATGACTTTACCAGAGTTTAAGAAATGGCAAACACAATACCCAGACGCTATGAAAGATGGAGGTGCAGTGGATTCATTTTTACTTCCTAACTTCAAAGGAACAATTGGTGTGACTGCTTTATGTGATGGTGAGTTTACTTCTGATTTCGATTTAAGTGATTATATTCAACATCAATTAGAAGATGCTGAGGTGTTCTTAACACTACCAGAAGGAACTGAAATTGTGAAGATGGATGACTATCATCAAATTCCAGTCGCTGCAATCAGAGATACTAAAATTGATAAAGTGATTAAATAAAATGGGATTTACAAGATATTGGGAATTTAAGAGTTTAGATAGCGAAAAGTTTAAAGACTTTTCTAAGTTGTGTGGTTTATTAATTGATACAATGGATATACCGGTTGAGGATGTTACTATAAATGATACACAGGTAAGGTTTAATGGTGTTGATGAAGATGGACACGAAACATTTAACTTTTCATTAAATAAACCAGATTTTAATTTTTGTAAAACTAATCTAAAGCCATATGATGAATTAGTTTGTGGATGTCTTTACATAGCAAGTTTACTATTTGGATCTGATGTCAAAATAAATCATGACTCAGAACCAGATGAAGATGAACACATAATTCAAAGAGTAAAATCTCTATTGAGAGAAAATAAATTAGATAAAATATTAAATTGATTTGACAATTGAGATTTTATTCATATCTTTGTTAAAATAAATAGTAGAAGATGATAATTAAAAACATACACGAAAAACTTCTGAATGGTATTCAGACAATGTTGATTGATACTAAAATCAATCTACCTTATTATGGTGAGTTTAACTTACACGTTTCGTTCCACGAACAAGACTCCATTGGAACTTGTGCTGTTAACGTCACCTCAAAAGGTATGAACTTTTACTACTCACCAAAGTTCTTAGAAAATATGTCTCAAAAAGAAGTAAACTTTATTACTCTTCACGAGGATTTTCACTTACTTTTTAACCATCCACGTAGAACAATCACTGGTCAGTATGATCACAAATTGTCTAACATCGCTCAAGACATGATTATCAATCACGTTATTTGGGAAGATATTCCACATGCTTTTGTTGAAATTCCAAAGTCTCCAGATGGTAAGAATATGGCTCTGTTTGTTCCAAAAGAATATACAGGAAAACTTATCTTTGAAGAACTTTATGAGTGGCTGAAAGATGAAAAAGAAAAATGGCAAAAAGAGCAAAAGAAAAACTCTGAGTGTCAATCTTGTAAAGGATCTGGTAAGAAAGACAAAGGTCAATCACAGAACCAAGATGGTCAAGGTCAACCTCAAGACGGTCAAGGTAGTGGTCAACCACAACCAGGTGAAGGAGAAGGTCAAGGTGAATCTTGTCCAGATTGTGAAGGAACTGGAAATGAAGGTGGTAAAGACTCTTCTGGTAAACCATCCTACGGTCCTTATGGTAAGAATCCATCTAAAGATGGTGAGTCCTTAGATACTTGGTCTAAAGAACAAATATTTCAAGACATGGAAAACGGCAACGGTGAATATCTTGACAAACATATTGGAGACGATGTTCCAGAAGAGTTGAGAGACGCGATGGTGAAAGATGTTATGGAAAGGCTAGCAGCTCGTGGATTATCTGCAGGAAATGTTGAAACAACTCTCAATAAACTTCGTAAGAAGCGTAAAGATTACCTTCGTGAAATCAAAAGAGCGGTTTCAAATATGATTTTCGGAACTGTGAAAGAACGAACAATTGTTAAACCTAACCGTAAAGGTATCTCTGGTTTGAAAGGAGCTCGTAAAGTTAAAACTAAAATCAACTGTATCTTAGATACATCCGGTTCAATGGGAGGAACTTTTGAAAGAGTTTTGAACTATGTTTATCGTAATGATATTGAAATCAATTTGATTGAGGCAGATACTGAAGTTAAGTGGATTGAAAATATCAAAAACGCAAAAAAACTCGAAACTTTGAAAATCAAAGGTTTAGGAGGAACGATTCTACAACCAGCAATTGACTTAGTAGCTGATGTTTACAATGAATACAATACAGTAGTTTTGACCGACGGATACTGTGACTCACTTGATTTGTCAAAGATTAAAGGTAGAGTTCTTATGGTGTCAATTGGTGTCAAAGTTCCAATATCTCGATCTAATGGAAAAGTCAAACAGATTATGGTCGAAAAAGAAAACTAAAAAAAGTCTCAGAGAAATCTGAGACTTTTTGTTTTTGGTCAAAAATATTTAATATATAGTCATATGAAATTATTCAAATATGACGAATTCATAACCGAGTCGATCCTCTATTCCTTATTAGAGGCGAATATTAATTTCTCTAAAGATTTTATTTCTATTTTAGGAAGAGTAGATTCACCGATTAGTAAGAAACTTATTGATGTTGAGGGTAGAGAAGTTGATATCAATCAAAACTATATTGATATCAACAAAGAAAAAACAGATACACTTTTCTTTAAACCAGATGATAAAGTTGGAAAAGTAGCTAAAGTAGTTAGAGATAGTGGTTACTATCAAGAAATTACTCGTCAGTTGAGTAATATTGACGGTAGTGGTGTAGAAAAATCAGAAGACATTGAAAGTCCAACAAATGGACAGGTTGGTCAAATAATTAGGGAATATACATTAGATGAAATGGTTAATTTTCTTCCTGATTACAAATCCAATTTAGAATATTTATTTATTACTGGAAATCCGATTGTTCTTTTTCAATGGGTAAAGGATAGAAAAAAACATCAGCTTGTAATAAATAAAAATTCACTCTCAACAGGACCAGACGCTGTTCGTAGTTCAGAAGTTTCTGTAGGTCGTTTTATTAGAGCTTTATTAACAAAATCAAGTCAGAAATTTACTGATGCTGAAATAGAAGATTTTGTTTACAAATATAGAGCAGAAGTTGAAAAAGAAAAAGATGTTCTTAATAGAAGATTTAGAGTTGTCAAAGGGGCTGATATTAAAAAGTATTATCATAGAAGTGCTTACAAAGAAGAATCTGGTAGTTTAGGAAGTTCTTGTATGCGTTATGATAGATGTCAAAACTATTTAGGAATTTATACTCAGAATAGTCAAGCTTCACTTTTGATACTTCTTTCAGAAGAAGATGAAACTAAAATTACAGGAAGAGCAATTCTTTGGGAAATGGAACCGTATGAAATTTCAACAAAAGTAATGGATAGAATCTACACTATTAAAACAGCAGATGAGCAATTATTCAAAGAGTGGGCTATCAAAAACGGTTACTGGTTTAAATCAAGACAAGATTTCAGTGAATATACTGATTTTGAATTTCATAAAGAAGATGGTGAAGTTGAAAAAAGACAGGGAGAATTCTCTGTTCAATTAGATATTAAAGGAGAATATGGAAATTATCCATATATGGACTCTTTTAAATATTACAATCCATATAGTGGTAAACTTTACAACTCATCGAACTTTGACTATGAGTATGAATTAACCGACACCGAAGGTGGTAATGGTTCTTGTTCTGAATGTGGCGGAAACGGTAGAGTTGAATGTAGCTCTTGTGATGGCGAAGGACAAAGAGAATGTTACGAATGTGATGGAAGAGGAACAGTTGAATGTGATGATTGTGACGGAGAGGGTAAAGAAGAATGTCATATCTGTGATGGAAATGGCGACTTTGAGTGTTCGACTTGTGATGGAGCAGGTGAAGAAGATTGTGATGATTGTGGAGGTGATGGTGAAATCGATGGTGAAGAGTGTGACAGTTGTTCAGGTAGTGGTAAAAAAAGTTGCTCAGACTGTGACGGTGATGGCAGAAAAGAGTGCTACAAATGTTATGGAGATGGAAACTACGATTGTAGAAACTGTGACGGTGATGGTCGTGTAGAGTGTGGTGACTGTGATGGTGGCGGTGAAAGAGAATGTTACGACTGTGATGGAAATGGTCGAGTAGATTGCCCAGAGTGTGGTTAAACTCTATTTGTAAAATCCGAATATTACTTTGTGAGCTTTAAAGATATTTTTATCTTCTGAACCTAATACACCTTTAGAAAATATATTCTTATATTCTTTTATCTTATCAAAATCTTCAAAATACATATAATTCCAATGATAGTTGATATATATGTAATTTGGAATTAAATCATAATTATCAAAAAGATAATCCTTTAACATTTTAAAAGCTTCTGCCGTATTTTCAATGTTGTAATCCTGTATATCATTTGTGGTAAATTCTATTGTTAGGGAATTATTAGTAAATGATTTTCTGAATTTATCAATGTCTGATGAGTGTAATTCTTTTGAACCTCCGTGTTTAACATCATTAAACTCTCGCCAATCTATTACAGAAGATGATCCATATTTGATATCATAGTCTAAACCCATTTGTTCAAAGTCAATTAAGATGTGTTCTAGTTCTACTAAATCAATTTCTTCTTCTAAACTTTCAAATAGTCTAAACTTTTTAAGATATTTCATAAACTATATATAAAATAATAGATATTAAAACAGTATATTTGCATTATGAAAGTGATATTTTTAGATTTTGATGGTGTTATGTGTCTTGCTGACCAATGGGGCGGACGAGCTAAAAAAATGCTTAAGTTTCAAAAAGAATTTCCTGGTTCAACAGAAGATGATATGCCCGCTTGGATTAAACTAGATAACTTTGATTTTAAAGCAACTAAGGTTCTTAATTCAATTTTGTTACATTATGATGTTGAGATAGTTTGCTCATCTGATTGGAAGTTGTTTGCTACATTAGATGAACTACAAGATATGTTTGATAAATATGGTGTGATTAAATCACCAATAGATGTTACTCCAAATTTAGTAAGTTATAAGTCTAAATCTCGATTTTCAAAATATGAACTTGAGCAGTGGAGAATGAAAGAAATTAAAACCTGGTTATCTCAGCATCCAGAAGTTACTCACTGGGTTGCCGTTGATGATATGGATTTATCAGAAAAATTTTCACCTATTTCTGGAAACTCTAATGGTGGATTAACAAATTTTGTTCATACACCAAAATCAACACAGGGTATAAAACAAACAGGTGTTAAAGAAAAAATCATTAAGTTTTTAAATGATTAATGTTTTAGAAATGGACATGAGTATTGAATACAAGTTCGCGTGGAATGTTGCCGCTCGAGCTTGTTTCAGTATTTTCTATACATTACCAGATTGTATGTTACTTTATAGACATCAATTATCAGAACCATATATCTGGACCAAATTCGGCTGCAATCATCCTGATAAAATAAAATTAGAAAAACTTGATGGTAAAAACCTAATGTTGTTTCATGTTGATGTTTATAAAGAAGATACCTATAAATTTAAAGGCTTAATTGATTACTGTCAATATAATAATATTGATATGTGGATTCCTTTTCCGCTAAAAAACCTTTGGAGAAATGAAGAGCCACATCTTCAAATTATGAAAGATATATTAGGTAATTATCAATACAACACTTATGACCTAACCGGTATGAATTACAGAAGTGAGAATGAAATAAGTAGTTTGATAACAGAAAAAACGAAAAATATATTAAGAGATATAAAATTAAGAAATTTATTTGATTAGAATTCTATTTTCTCAACATTTTCTAAATCAACATAGTATTCTTTACCATCAATCTCTACGGTAATAAGTCCATCTTCGTCTATGTCAACAGGCTTTATTGGATCTTTAGGGTCATTTTCAGGAAATTCTTTTATAATTGTAGCGTAAATAACACCTCTTTCTTTGATACATTTGATGATATCATCAATTGTTATCAAAGTTCCTTCTTCGTTATTTTGCTTGAAATCCTCAAATAATTTAATCCATTTCATAAATTATATATTAAAAACTTAATATATAAAAACGTATGAAGTATATTAAAAAATTCAACGAAGAGCTTAAACCAAATACCTATATACAAGCTGGTTACAGATTAAAACAGCTACCAGGTGGTGGTAAAAAAAGAGCAACTCCTCTTATTGACTATGGATTAGAGAAGCAGTATGGTTTTTACAATATGCACTGGGGAAATTCTTCAGGTGTCATTGCTCAATCGGTTAAATTTACCAATCCAAAGTGTGAATGTTATTTTGGAAGACCAAATTCTTCAGAACTAAAGACCTTTGATTACTCAGCGGAACAGGCGGTTGAATATTGGGCAGCTGGTAATCAGCCACTTTGTATGACTTTTAATTTTACTTTTCAACCTGCTGAAGAAACAAAAGATAAATATGACTCTTATCAAGAACTTAAAACATCTTATTTACCGATGTTTTCATTTCAAGTGTGGTTTAGCAACTGGGAAGAGGGTTTAGACCAATATAACTGGGATTATGATAATGATGAACCAATGACTGGAGATGCTGTAGTTGATATAAATGGTATGTATAATTGGACAAAAGAGGTTTTGTTTATGAAGTTAAAACCGGTGAAAAAGTATTATGGAAAAGAATATCCATATTTTGGAATATTTGCAGATAGATCTTCTGCCCTAAAATTCAAAAGACAATTGAATGATTTAATACTACCGCATAAAGAAAAAGTTATGGAACTCCTTAGTTGTGTAAATGCTTCACCTGATGATATAGATGAGTTTGAAGAAAAAATTAATAACATAAGTGTTAATAGTCTTTTTTCGGTAGACATTGATAAATATAGCCAATCAACTTGGTTTAGAGAAATATAATAATAGTATGAAATATTTAAAGAAATTTAATGAAGAACTTAGACCACAGACTTATATGTCTGCTGCTAGAAAATTAGATAAACTCGGACATACTGATAGAGCAAATGCTCTTAAAGATTGGGCTCGTGAGATGGAAAAGAAAGAAGAAATGATTAAGTGGCAAGATCACATTCAAGATTATGCTAACTTTGGAACATTTAAAATGACTATAAAAAATCCAGAGACTGGTGAAACTTTAACAGGTGATTTTCATTTAGATATAAACTTTGATGAATTGGCTTTTTCTGATGAGCCTGAAAGTGGCATCACTTTCTTTTTAGGACTTATTCCATCATCTGAAGATTTAATCTATCAATATATGGAACTTTGTCCAGATTATGATTTTGGCAACGGTTTCTTCTGGGGTAAAATCTTTAATTTACAGTATGAATTAGAAGATACTGTCAAATTTACTAAATGGAATATGTGGGACTATGACGATGAAATGAATGGTAAAATCAATTTTACTGATAGAGCATCTGCTAATAAATTTAAAAACCTACTTATACAAATATTCAGTAATCCACAATTAGGATATCCATCTGGTTATACTGATGCTGATGACCTTTATGAAAAATTAACTAATACTATTTTAGCTGAGAATTCATTCTCTTCTGATTATGGATTTAAATTAGAAGATGCAGCTGATTACATTAGAACAATATCTCCAAACTTAATCTATTCAACGATATGAAATACTTAAAAAGATTTAATGAAGAGTTAAAAGCCACTACTTATAGATCAGCTGGTGATAAATTCACTAAGATGGGTCATAAAAGAAGAGGTGCTGAATTATTAGACTATGCAACTCAAGTTGAATTAAAAGAAAAATCTCAAAAGTTAAGACAGGCTCAGGATGAAAATAAAGAGTATGGTCTATTTGATATTACTATGACAAGAGGTTGGGGTGGTAATAAACGAGATGTTTTTTCTGGTAAATTTTATCTACAAATGTGTTTAGAATCTGATTGGTTTAAAGACCAATTATGGGATTGGATATATGAAGGTATGGATTGGTCACTGGGTATTGCTATGGAGTTTGCAATTATACCAGCTGATGACGAAACACTTAAAATGCTTGAAACAAGTGAAGACGGAGATATAGTGTATTTTAGAAATAACTCTATGTGGGGTGATGACTATAGATACTGGACAAATAGACTTTGGCTTACACTCTGTGATAAAGGTGCAGTTCCTCTTTGCATAGCAGGTGCTGGTGGATTTGAAGATAGAGATGGTTTTACATTCCATTTTAATTCTAGATCAGATGCTATGAAATTTAGAAACTTATTGGCCAATACATTAGAAGGAAAATCTGATTGGGGTTCTTATAATGGTAGAACGATTTCTGACCAATTAAAATCAACAATTATTATGGATGAAGAAGATTGGAGAGAAAAACTAATGGATAAGTTTTTACCAGGTAGAGAAGATGAATATGATATTAATAACCCAGATACATGGCCAAAAAATCCTTTTACAGAAGATACTTATAAAGGAGCTATTGAGGCGGTTAAGAGAATGTCAGTAAATGGTTTATATAGAGATTAAGAGATGAAGTATTTAAAAAGATATGAAGAAGCTGTCGGTGTTAGATTGAATTCAGAATTGAAATCAACTATTGAAGACTTGCTTATTGATTTAAGAGATGAAGAGTTTGAGACTAAAGTATCTGAAATAGATTATCATTCTCAAAAAGAAAGAGTCAAAGTTGTTGTAAGTAGAGCTAAAGAATTCACTTATAGGGATATAAAACTTCAAATTGAATCAGTTTGGTCTTATTTAAATGGAGAAGGATTTAAAATTGAACACTTTACTTGTGTAGAAGATTGGGAAAACTTTGAAGAGCCGGAAGATGATTTCACAATACATCAAAAAGATAAAGGATATCAATGGGGGATGGATCCAAGTTCATTTAAAGTGACATCTATTGAAAAAGAATTTCAACGAAGACCTGAAGTTATAAATTCACCAGTTTATGATCCAATGACTTTTGATAGAGTTAATAAATGGACATTTGAGATTTCATTTACTAAAGATAAAATTGTTGTAGATAAAACAAGAGGTCATCTTTCAACTAATGAAGAATTAAAACCACAAACATATATAAGTGCTGCTGATAAACTGTCTAAGTTAGGTCACATCAAAAGACCTGAGCAACTTAAAGCTTGGGCTGAAACTATTAAACAAAGAGAAGTAGAAGCTAAACACAAGATGGCTTTGGAAGAAGCAAAAAAATTAGGTCAATTTCAGTTAAGATTTGTAGGTAGAGGAAGTGCAGTAAGGTTTGCGAACTGTTACATTCAACTTTATTTTAATTCTGACTATTACAAAAATGAGTTGTTACCAGAATGGATGGATTTTGATAGAGATAATCTTTGGCCACAATTTATGTTTGGAGTGCATCCAGTTTCAGAAGAAGATTTAGAAGTTTTAAATTGGTTTTCTGATGGTGATATTAAAGGTTATACAAATAGAGCGAATGGTATAATCTGGTTACAAGATGTTTATATCAATCTTTCAACTCAAAGCTACAAAGAAGATGTAGAGGGTGGTGAAAAACTACCTCTTACACCATCTGGTGTAATTTCAATTGAGGGGTCTGAGTTCTCTGAAGTTTATTTTGCAAATAGAAGAGAAGCTATCAAATTCAGAAACTTGTTAGTTGGTCTTTTTGAGGGAGATATTGAATACATACAACCTAATGGTAAAGACTTTAAAGAAGATATAATTGAAACTTGGTGTGAGCATGACGAAAGACCAGTTGAACTGTCAGAGTTAGAAGATTTTATTGATAAGTTAAGAATGACAAATCTAAATAGATTATATAGAGATTAATTATTACATTTGCAAAATGAAAATAAAAAGATATAAACAATTTTTAGAATCAAACTCTAATGATATGTGGAATATAATTCCCCAGTCAGTCAAAGATTTGCAACAACTTTTCAAAGCTAGTGGTAAGAAACTTTATGTTGTTGGGGGAGCTGTTAGAGATTTTCTGACTGGAGACAAACCAAAAGACTTTGACCTGTCAACTGATGCACTACCTGATGAAGTTTTAGGTATCATTGGTAACAAATATAAAACTAACTTACAAGGTAAAGCATTCGGAGTTGTCGTGGTATTTACTGACGACCAACCAGAAGGAATGGAAATTGCAACTTTCAGAGAAGATGTTTCAAAGGGAAGAAACCCAGAAGTAAAATTGGGAGTGACAATCGAAGATGATGTTAAACGAAGAGACTTAACTTATAATGCTCTTTTCTATGATTTAGACACTAAAGAGATTGTTGATTTAGTTGGTGGTCGTGAACATTTAGAAAAAGGAATAACTCAAATGGTTGGGGATCCAACTGAAAGATTTGATGAGGATTCACTTAGAATACTGAGGGCTTTTAGATTTGCATCTCGATATGGTCACCCACTTCATAAAGATACTGAGAAAGCAATTGAAAAAAGAAAACAGCTAGAAAATATCGATCCTGAAAGTGGTGAAATGAAAAGAATTTCACAAGAAAGAGTTTGGGAAGAAATGAAAAAGGCTTGGGGTCAAGCAAAAGATTATAGAAACTATTTACAATTCTTCACTAAGTTCGATATGTGGTCTGAAGTATTTCCTGAATCCAATATCAATACTGAATTAGTTGACAGCAAAGACTTTGTAGTTGTTATTGCTAACTTATTTAAAAACGAAAATCCAGATGGTTTAGAAAAGAGATTAGTTCAGGATTATAGAATTGATTCTCAAATAGCATCTAAAGTTGTTTTCTTGATAAGACTTTTAGAATTAACATCAGATAATGCTTTTGATATGCACAAATCAAAACTTCAATGTCATATTGAAGACAAAACTATTTTAGAGTGGTTTAGAGTTTTAAAAATAAATGACCCGGTTAAAATAAAGTTTGTAGAGTATAAACCTACAACATCTGCTCAAGAACTTATGTCTCAAGGTTTTAAAGGGAAATCACTCGGTGATGAGATTAAAAGAATCGAAATAGAAAATTTCAAAAAACTTTTATAATATATAACAGCATTATGGTTTACTACGTTTCATATTTAAAAGACCGTTTGGGTAATAACTATCTTGGTTTAAACATACCTTTTGATATAGTTGAGCCATTCTTAAATGAACTAAAAGATATTTTAGGAGAAGAAGAGTTCGCAGTTTACACTAAAAATCAATCTGATAGAGATTCCGGAAAGCACCACCTCACATTAATCAATGTAGCTGACTATAATCGACTAATTACTGAAGTTGGTATGGATAAATTTATTAATTCGTTAGAATTAATATTTAATTATGAAATAGATGATTTAGAGATGCCAGGAATTGGAACTGCTACTAAATCTGACAATACAGCTTATTATATAGTCTGTAAATCTGATAAATTAGATGCGATAAGAACCCGTTATAGTCTACCAAAATTTGACTTTCATATAACATTGGGTTTCAAGTGGAAAGATGTTCACGGTGTTCCTAAAAATAAAATCATAGGAGACTAAACTTTTTAACTAAATATAAATATCAAAATCTATATTAAAAAATAATTTTATGGAGAAAATGGAACTTTATGATTACTACAATCTTTGCGAATGTGTTGATAGAAAAAAAGTAATTAATGTGCTCAAGAAATTTAAAAAAGAAGGTAAAATTGATTACTCTTTAGATGGTGAGATTTTAAATCTCGAGGATTTAGATCTAGACGAATCTGATGTTGATTATCTATCTGAATTATTTGAGGAAAATGATGTCTTTGCTGAGACTGATAGAGAAGAAGACGATGATGATTTCTATGATGATTACGGAGATTATGATGATGATTATTAAAAAAAAGAGTTAGATTTTTCTAACTCTTTTTTGTTTGTCTCTTTTTCTTTTTACGATTCCAAAAGTAAATAAAAATTGGAATAATGATTGTGGTCATAAGCCACTGCCAATACTTTTCAAAGAAACCTTCTACAGCTACTGTAACATTTTTTTGAATTTTTATACTCTTATTGAAAACAACAATATCTTTATTTAACTCTTTTACTTTGATAATAAGTTTTATTGGACTACTACCACTCTTTTTTGGAGTAACTATCCATTCCCATTCTGTGTAACTTTCATTGTCAATATTTTGAACAGGAGTTGACAAAGCTTTAATATCAAATGACTCACCATCAGCTCTTAATTCAGCTGACATTTCACCAGATACTTTGACATCCTCAATAGTTGCTATACTTGGTAGCTGTGGATTGTTTATAGCATCGTGATTTCCTAAAATCAAATCAGCTTTTGTTTGACCTGTCTTTTTTGAAATTCTAACTTTAATTGAATAAGACTTAGCAACTTTCATTTCTTCTGGAACAGAATAAGCAATCCAACCGTGAGTTGTGTCATTTAACTTTGAATTAGAAGTTCTATCAATCACTTTTAATTGAGTTTTATTTTCGTGTTTTTCTATTCTTTTAATGACTTGTTGTTCATCTAGTTTAATCCTGTTATATTCTTCTACTTCATTCTTTTCATAAACGATATAAGATAATTTAGGACATCCTAAACTATCTGTTCCGAATTGTTCTGGACAATTATCTTTAGAGTCTAAAACTCCGTCACCATCAGTATCTAAATTAACAACTAATAAAGTATCAATAATCGAGTCATTTTTAACAACTTTTTCATTATTTACAATATCATTATTGATATCATTTTCTTTAGCAGTTCTACACGAAAATAGAACTAGTGATATAAATAAAAAGAAAATATACTTCATAGTTTTATATATTTAATTTTTTTATTAACTTTGTTTATTAGGACTAATTATGGATCCATTTACAATTAAAACAAAAACAACCGGTTTCGGATCTCCCGCACGTGCTTATATTGAAAAAAGACTTGACCCAAACGACCTACTTATTTCTGATCCTTATTCGACTTTCTTTTTTCAATGGGAAGGTGAAGAAAAATATGAACTTAGTTGGGGTGATTATTTAGTAGTTGATAGAAGTAGTATACCAAATAGTGAAGATTTAGTTATTTGGAATGGTGAAGAAAAATTAGAAGTTGATTTATTTAAAAACATTGACCCTGAAAAACTTTGGGGAACTATAACCTGGAAACTATGTCAGATAAAAAAATAGCAATAGTCGATTGTAATAACTTCTATGTTAGTTGTGAAAGATTATTTAATCCTAAATTAAACGGAAAACCAACAGTTGTTCTTTCAAATAATGATGGTTGTGTTATCGCTAGAAGCCAAGAGATTAAAAATATGGGTGTTAAAATGGGACAACCTGTATTTAAGTTAGACGATGATGTTAAAGGAAAAATGCACAAATTTTCATCTAACTATGTTCTTTATGGAGATATCTCAGATAGAATTTCAAATATCTTAAAAAGATTCACACCGGAACTTGAAATTTATTCAATTGATGAATCTTTTATGGATTTAAGTCACATACCAGACGATGAATTAATTGAATTTTCAACAATGATTAAAGCTGAAGTGTTTAGATTAACTGGAATTCCGGTATCAATTGGAATCGCTCCTAATAAGACTCTTGCTAAGCTAATGAACGCTGTCGCTAAAAAGAATAGTGACTATGCAGGTGTTTGTTCTTATTGGCAAGGTCCTAATATTGATGATATGGATATTGATGAAGTTTGGGGTATTGGATACAAATGGAAAAAGAAACTAAACTCAATTGGAATCGACTACATTGGTCAATTTAAACAACTACAAGGCTATCAAGTTAGAAAAATGTTTACCGTCACTGGTTTTAGAACCTGGATGGAATTAAATGGTGAATTTATTTTTAAAATTGAAACTAAGTTTAAGAAACCAAAAGTAGTTACATCTTCTCGTAGTTTTGGAAGAACTGTTTGGCAAAAGGAACAGGTATCAGATGCGGTTTGGACATTTTTAGAAGATGCTGGAAACAAAATGAAATCAGAAGGATTGAAATCAAAAGAAGTTGTAGTTTTTGTTACTACAAATAGATTTGAACCAGATTACTTTGTTTGGTCTAAAAAAATTAAACTTTGGAAGCCAAGCAACAACCCACAAGAAATTTGGAATGAAATTGGAGAACTATTTGAAGAATTACCTACTAAGTTGTGGGCTAAGGCAGGTGTATTGTTTTTTGACCTAATACCAGAGGGTTTTCATATACCTAAATTGTTTAAAGAAGATTTTGAACATAAAGAAAGACCAAAAGTTCAATCTCAAATGTGGATGACGCGTAGAGAATTTCTTTCAAAAAAATGGACTACAGATTGGGGACAAGTTCCAAAAATTTCTTAACTTTGTATTTGTGAACATAAAAGACTTTTCAATACCACAAACAGCAGGCTGTTATATCTTTAAAGATAGGAAGGGTCAAATTATTTATGTTGGTAAATCAAAGTTCTTACCGAAACGAGTTACCAGTTACTTTCAGAAAAATCACAAAGACACTAAAACCGCTAAATTAGTTACTGAAATTAAAAATGTTGATTTTATTTCAACTGAAAGTGAAAACGAAGCTCTTGTTTTAGAAGAAGATTTAATCAAACTTTATAAACCTAAATTTAACATTAAAGGTAAAGATGATAGAACTATTCGTAGTAAATTAGTATTGACCGGTGGTGAATGGAAAAAATTAGAGTTGTTTTATCCACACGAAGAGTTTGATGGTGAAGTTCTTTGTGAATTCACTTCTGGTAGAGTAGCACACGAAGTTTATGAATCAATCTATGATATCTTTCAACTTAGAAGTTGTAATTATGCAATTACAGAAGAAAACGTAGAAAAGAAAAAGTTTAAAGCTTGTCTTGAATTTCATATGCAAAGATGTCAGGCACCGTGTGAAGGTATAGCAAAAAAAATCGACTATATGTTTACTATTAAACTAATTAAAGACATTTTTCAATTTAACTTCTCAACTTCTCTTAAGTTTTTCAAAAGAAAAATGTTGTATCATTCCAGTATTCAAGAGTATGAGTTGGCACAAAAATATAAAATGAAGATGTTAGTCATTGAAAAGATTAAAGGTCTTCTTAAACCAACTATGACTATTGGTAAACGTAATCGAGTTGAGCAAATACAAAAAGACTTAGGTTTGACATTTCTACCAACTGTTATCGATGCTTTTGATAACTCACATACCGCTGGTTCAGAGGCAGTATGTGGTATGGTTAGATTCACACTGCTAGAAGCAGATAAATCACAATGGAGAAAATTTATTATCAAGTCAGGTTCTGGTGGCGATGATTATGGAAGTTTTGATGAAGTTCTAATCAGAAGATTTAAACGCTTAATTGAAGAGAAAACAAATCTACCCAATCTGGTTATAATAGATGGCGCTCGTCCACAATTGAATGTTGCTATATCAGTTTTAAAATCATTAGATATTTATGATAAATTAGATGTGATATCAATTTCAAAAGATGATAAACACAAAGCCAATTTAATACATCTTTCAAATGGAACTGATGTTTCGATAAAAGGATATAATGAGTTTGCACACATCTTAAACGAGGTTCATAGGTTTTCTTTAGATTTTCATAGAAAACGTATGTCAAAAAAAATGTTTAAATAAAATGGCAGAAAGACAAGAACATGCTTTTGAATATGAAAGCAGGATAATTAATGAAAATAACATCATTAAATCAGAAGGATACACAGATAAGTGGGATGCTTTTGAAGGTGATATGCCAGTTTCTGTCAAAAATATCAAACTAAATTCAAGTGTTGATTTTGGTGACTTTCGTAGACAGACTTTACTAAACCAAGACTTTTTTCTTTATGTTGGTTTCTGGCAAGGTGAAAAATCTAATATTGTTAAAGAATACAAAATTCTCATAGATTATCAAAACTGGATTAGATACTTTGGTGACACCTCAATCACTTCAGATATGTTAAGTGAAATGAAACTGATATCAAATGATAGAAGTGATGATGGTAAATGGAAAGAGTTTAGAAAGAAATGGAATTCACTTTACAAACAAAGTAATTCAAATCCAGTCATTACACTAAGATTTAAAAGAGACCACAAAAAACAGAAAAGAATACAATGTGGCATATCATCCAATAATTTTAAAAAACTTATCGAAGAAAATCAAATTATTTGGCAAAGGTAATTTAATATATATCTTTGATGAATATTAGTAACTTCAACAAATTTTTACAACAGCTCTATGAAGCCAGAACTGTGGATCTACCAATCTTAGACGTTGTTATTGACGATGATGGTATCGTTCACAATGGTGAAGAAGCTGATTTGGTAAAAGGTAGAGTTCAAAGAGAAACAGGAAGAATCGTTTCGAGAATTCTCGGAACTGATAACAAAGACTATCCAGCCGGTATTGATAAAAATGGAAACGTTGTTGCTTTAGCGACTGATAGTGAAAACAGAGCTTTAAATTCAAAAGGTCAACCAATTCCGGTTCCACAATTTATTCAAAAGAAATATAGAATTGGTCACCAATTTTACCATCAAGATCCAGAGTTTGATTATTATTCAATTATTCCGATAATGCCAACTGGTTGGATTAATGTTAAAGTTGATATGGAAATTGTTAAACGAGTAAAAAGATACGCCAAAACTTTAGGAACTAACAATAGAGGACATGAATCTTTTTTATCTAAATTAAGTGAGTTCGAAAGACTATCAACTCAAACTCGTTCTCAACAATATATTTCAAGATTGAAGAGAAACACAATTCAAAAGGAAATGTCTGCTATTTTATTACTTCACTATATTAATGAAATTAAAGACTTCTTCAATCCATCACAGGGAGGTTTTCTATTTGAATCTTTTGTAGCTGGTTTGATTCCTGATTCCAGAGTTAAAGAAGACAATTCACCAGTCGATATTAGAACTTCTACAGAACGATATCAATTAAAATTTGTTGATTCTAAAGCTGGATATGTCGATGTTACTAAAGATGTCGAACCCGGAAGATCGGCTTGGTTAGAACATTATATGATTGCACTTAAATATGTAGATAGAATAGACTTATATATCATTGACGGAAGAGTTCTTGAGCAAAGATACAATGATGGAACACTAGGTAATTTAATTACACCTGGTGGAGCTAAGTCTGGTCCGAAATTTTCAATGTCTAAAGTTATGGTTGTAACTGATACAAACCTTGTTAAGAAATTCACAATTGAACTTACAGACATTGATGGTAGAATCAAAAACTTAGGTGAGAGTTTGAAACTAAGTTTGAAAGAACTGTATGATGAGTTAAGTAAGTTTCAATTTAACGTCGAGACAATAATTACGGGAGTTAATGAAAAGGGAAAAATTATTAGAGACCAATTAGAATTTGATGTATATCACTTATCAGCTGAAAAAAATATATCTAATCTAGCCAATCACTTAAAAAGACTAGTATCTGATATAAACAAATAAATTCATTTACCAATTTGTTGATGAAGTATCATCGGTGTCATTGAACAGTGATACTATCGACCAAGCAATTATTGCAACAACTGCTCCAATTAAAAATAATAAACCACTACTAATAGCTAATCCTATAAATGCGGCAACCGGTGCTGCAAAACAACCTAAAATTACTATTGAAGCTCTTGACCACATTGCAATTTTATCTAATAAATTACTACTCTCTTCTTCAGTTGATTCTTGAACGACCGGTTGTATTTGTTCTGGACTACCAACAAATGTTTTTACCCAGTTCCAAAGTTTCATGACTTGATTTTTGTCTTGTTGTTTAAGTTTTTCCGTAGTTTGTTCCATCATTTCAGGATTATCTTTAATCCAAGTCATTGCTTCTTCGGCTCCTCTTTTTGCTTCACCAGTCAATTTAGAAATCCAACCAGAAAGTTTTTCTTTAATCCAATTCCAAGCTTGTAAAAACCAATTCTCATTTACTGGTTTAAAATTTTCGTAAGTTTTAATATATCTCATTTTAAATAACGATTTTTTTTTATATATTATTTTTTTAAATTAGAATATCAGTGAGGTCTTCATATTTTAATAAATACTCTTATGAAAAAATACTTACCATTAATAATATTTCTAGTCATCAATTTCTTTGGTCTTTACTTAGGTGGACTAGCTACAAATCCAGGAGTTAAATCTGACTGGTATCAAAACCAAATTGTTCAAGCACCGTGGACTCCACCAGGTTTTGTATTTGGAATTGTCTGGACTCTAATTGGAATCACTTGGTCTATTTTAGGAGCTTGGATTTGGAAAAATAAAAGAAATCTTTTAGATATTTATGCAGCTGGTTGGATGTTAAATTTAGCTTGGAATCCAATTTTCTTTACACTTCATGCTACTTTTACATCCGGCCTGACTATCCTTCTATTAGCGGCATCAGTTTTCTATATTTTAGAATCACTAAGAAAGTCTGGACACCAAAAAGTAAGTTTCTTAGGATATCTTTATTTCTTTTGGTTGATGATTGCTTCTTCTTTAAACTGGTTTATCTTTTTTGTCAATTAATAAAAAGATATATAACTAAAATAATTTATTATTATGGGATGGTTTGACGACTTTATTAAAGGCGCTGGAAATGCAATTATGGACAATGTGGTAAAACCGGTAAATGATTATGTAGTTCAACCTGTGATTGATAACGTAGTTCAACCGGTAGTTGATGTGATTGTAAAACCAGCATACACAAAAATATATGATTGGGCAACTTCAGAACAAGCCAAAGAGATTTATGAGAAAGGTAAAGAATTTGGAGTTGAGATTTCAGATGGATTTGTTGCAGGTGCCAATTCAATACATGAAGGTTTAGGTGATGAAATAAAAGAGAAAATAGTTGAAGGAGTTTCTTATGGGATATCTTACGTTTCACAGAACGCTTGTAATTTAGCAGTATCTGGAGCAACTACAGTTGTTGTCGGAACTATCTTCACCGCTGAAAAAGAATTAGAATTAGCAGAAAAACTAACTTTTATGGCAGTTGACCAAGCAGATTTTGAAATTAAAAGAAAGATGGTGTCTGAGTTTGCAAAAGGACTTTCTAAATCTTTTGTAGAACCAGTTTATCAGATACCAGGGGTTCCAGGAGACAAACAAGAAGTAGAAGGAGTTATCGCTTACTGCATCTATAAAACACTATGTGATGATAGTTCGAAGTCTTATTCATTTAAATCACTTATTTCGGGAGGTCTGGTTTTAGGAATAACATCTTATATCTGTGATGGGTCAGCTCCTGAGGGATATAAGGAATGGAAACAAAAATACTAAGATGGTAGAAATCTGGGGTTATATCTCTATGATAGTTGTAGTCATTTCTATGCTTATGAAAGATATGAAATGGTTAAGAATACTAAACTCAATATCGTGTGCAATGTTTATTTTGTATGGATTTTTTTTAGGTGCTTATCCGATTATATTACTAAATAGCATAGTGATTTTAATTAATCTTTGGAGAGTTTACAAAGGTGAGAGTTAGATAAGTGGAAATGAGAACATATCCGGAACATACTCTAACTCAGGTATTTCAGTAAAACTATTTGAATCGTCTTTCTTTATAGTTGTTTTAGATTTTATTTCGCTTTTCCAAGTATCTAAACAAAGATTCTTTAACTCGTATTTAATTAATGAAAAGTCTTGGCTGAATTGCTCTTCACACTTTTTATAAATCTGTTCAAATAAAGAAAAATCTCGGACTTCACTATGTCCATCTTTACCGTTATATGGGTTATTATACAGTCTTGGTGTAATCTTTTTGATATACTTCTCTACTAACTGTATATCAGGTTTTAAACCATAATAAACGACCGACTTTTCAAAATCTATTTCATATAGATTATCTATGTGATAGACTCTAGAAAAATCTCTATTGTTAGAAATTCCGAATTTAAAATATTTACCATTTTTGAACGGAAGTAAATAAAGTATGTTGTATGAAAATGTATAATTGCTGTCAATTAGCTGTTCAGCTCTTTTGATAATATCATTTAGAATTTCTTGCTCATCTAAATCAAAACTATGATACTGAAAATCAACATTGATTTTATTTTTTATAACACAGTGTCTGAAAGTTGCTTTGTGTAAAACTAGTCTTTGGTATTCTATTTTTAATTGGTTAACTATCCACTTATAAACAGTTTCAGTATGTTTGATGATTAAAGAAATAATTTCTCTATCAGAGGTTCTTTTGTGATTAGATAGAAATTCTTCTTTAACGATGTCTAATTCAGAATCTTCGATGTTGAAAGTAATTTCATCCCAAATCTCAATTCTATTTTCAATTATTCTATTTAATAAATCTAAAACTAAATTAGCTCTCATATTAATAAATTCTTTTTGAGGCTTCGATACACGCCTTTACGTCTTTTTCACAATATTCTTTAATCGCTTCTAATCTTCCAGACCAGAAATAATGATTGACATCACCTCCGTTTATTTTATCTTTTGGCGAATCAACACCTAATTCATAACACATTTCATCAAATGACCAAGACCAAGCAAACTTTTGTCTCCAATCATCTGCCATGTCTACAATTCTCATTTCCCAAGGCTTTTTGTTGTATGGTTTTAAGATATCAGCCGGCGTTATCTCATATTTGTGTAGTTTGTGTAGAATATACGGAATATCAAAGTGTAAGATTCTAAACCCAGATAGATTAAACGATTTCTTTTCTATCTTTTTCAAAAGATTATTAAATGACTCAACTATTTCCTTTTCATCTTCACCATAAAGAGAACGAATTTGAGACTGACCTTTATCATCAGTATATCCAAAAGAAATACAAACAATTCTACCGTAAGTTGAAATTATACCACCCTGTTCTTTATAAGCTTCTTCGATTGAAGAATACTTTTCTTCCCAGTTCATACGGTGATATTTAGACTCAAATAATTTTGAACCTCTTTCATCCTCTAACTTAAAAGTAGACCAATTAGGATAACCACAAGCGGTCTCAATATCAAACATGAATAATTCCATATTGATTATATTGATTTTAGGTGGTAAAGTTCAGGTTTAATAAATAGACTATGGGTAGAAAAGCATCAATTAAAAAAATCAAGCGGGATAACTCCGTTTCAAAAAATATAGAATCGGCTCTTGTAATGTATCTTTACGAAAAAAGTCATTCACCGATAACTACCAGATTTACTGGAATGGGTCTACAAGAGTGTGATGTTATTTCAGTATCAAAGTCTGATTACATTTATGAGTATGAAATTAAAATAAGTCGACAAGATTTTAAAAAAGACTTCTTAAAAGAAAAACACACACATATCTTAAATGAAAAGTTCACTTATGTGAGAAAAGGAGAACAGTTGTGGAGAGTTTGTAACTATTTCAATTATGTTGTTCCAAAAGATTTAGTAACAGTAGAAGAAGTTCCAAATTATGCTGGTTTAATTTATATCAATGAAGATTTCACTTTTGAGATTGTTAAGAAACCAAAACTCCTTCATAAAGTAAAGGCAGATGCCAGTTTTATCAGACAACTGGCTCATAACTTAAGTTGTAAATTGATATTTAAAAAAATTGAATAAAACTTTTTAATATTTTGGTATATAACCAAAAAATTTACACCATGCCAGAACACAATTTTGATGACATTTATGAATTACAAGAGTTTCTTGATTCAATTGTTTACGACCCCTCTGAAGATAAAGTAATCGGAGTAACCGATGATAACTGCCACGTTTTAGTTCATAATGACCAAGATGAGCCAGTAGTTCTACTAATCCCAATCGATGTATTTCACGAAACTTGGGATAACTGGATTGAAGGAAAAAGAACCTGGTGTGAAGGTTATGGTCACTACTGTGGTGTTATGGGTTATACTTGGATTGAAGATGGAGAAGTAATTGAAGACTCCGGTATTACAATTTTTAAAGATGGTGTTGAAATAAGTCCAGTAGTGGTTCAAGTATGGGAGTTCAAACAAGTTCACGATTTTGAACACGGATAGACTAATATTCAACAATCGGTCCGCCTGCAGTCTCTCTTAATCCAACAGTAGTTTCAAACTGGTCAATAACAGACTTCCACTTTCTACCATCAGATGTTAAGTCCCACGACTTTTTATTATTCTCTGAATAAATAGGTCTAATCATCTTTACAAAGTTAGAGCAAAAAACATTAATTCTATTCATATCTCCTGTCTTATAAGTTCTAATCATTTCTTTTAATGAACTAGTAAGCTTATCTGGACTCAAAGTATTAGACTTTAATATCTTACTATAACTATTAGCAATAGGATTCAAATTACTCTCTAAGAAATTAGGAAAATCTTTAACCAAATTCATGCCGTCACTCAATTTAGTAGATTCAACTGGTGAAACTAAATCTAACATCATTTTCCTAATTAAGAAACCTTTAACTTCATCATTAACTTCATTTCTTTCAATCAATCCCTTGATGTAATCTTTCGCAAGTTCAACATCACTGAAACAAACAGGATAAGATC
>JACCDO012386672.1_pt1 | contig 27804 bp, 25 predicted proteins | sample 7446101 | NCBI WGS metagenome assembly JACCDO01 (sample SAMN15323440, study PRJNA562643) | freshwater metagenome | isolation source: river surface water | place: USA:Blue River Watershed | collected 2017-08-16
AGCAGGTTCGGCTTGGGGCCGATGAAGGACACCAGCGACATCACGATGGCCTCGCGGATCGGGTCGATCGGCGGGTTGGTCACCTGCGCGAACAGCTGCTTGAAGTAGTTGTACAGCGGCTTGTTCTTGTCGGACAGGACGGCCAGCGGGCTGTCGTTGCCCATGGAGCCGATGCCCTCCTCGCCGGCCTGCGCCATGGGGGACATCAGGAACTTGATGTCTTCCTGCGTGTAGCCGAAGGCCTGCTGGCGGTCCAAGAGCGTGACGTCGGAAGCCGCCGCAGCGCCGGTGCCCTCGGTGAGGTCATCGAGCTTGATCCGCAGGTTCTCGATCCACTGCTTGTAGGGCTTGCTGCTGGCGAGGTTGGACTTGAGTTCCTCGTCGTCGATCATGCGGCCCTGCTCGAGGTCGATCAGGAACATCTTGCCGGGTTGCAGGCGCCACTTGCGCACGATCTTGTTCTCGGGCACGGGCAGCACGCCCGACTCGGAGCCCATGATCACCAGGTCGTCGTCGGTGATGCAGTAGCGCGAGGGACGCAGGCCGTTGCGGTCCAGGGTGGCGCCGATCTGGCGGCCGTCGGTGAACACGATGGAGGCCGGGCCGTCCCAGGGCTCGAGCATGGCCGCGTGGTACTCGTAGAAGGCCTTGCGGCGCTCGTCCATGGTGGTGTGCTGCTCCCAGGGCTCCGGGATCATCATCATCACGGCCTGGTAGATCGGGTAGCCCGCCATCGTCAGCAGCTCCAGGCAGTTGTCGAAGGTGGCGGTGTCCGACTGGCCGGCGAAGGAGATGGGATAGAGCTTGCGCAGGTCCTCGCCGAGCACCGGGGAGGACATCACACCTTCGCGGGCCTTCATCCAGTTGTAGTTGCCCTTGACCGTGTTGATCTCGCCGTTGTGGGCGACATAGCGGTAGGGGTGGGCCAGCGGCCACTCGGGGAAGGTGTTGGTGGAGAAGCGCTGGTGCACCAGGCCCAGGGCCGAGACGCAGCGCTTGTCCTGCAGGTCCAGGTAGTACTCACCCACCTGGTTGGCCAGCAGCAGGCCTTTGTAGACCACGGTGCGGCTGGACATGGAGGGGACGTAGTACTCCTTGGAGTGCTTGAGCTTGAGCGCCTGGATGGCGGCGCTGGCGGTCTTTCGGATCACGAACAGCTTGCGCTCGAGCGCGTCCTGCACGATCACGTCGCTGCCGCGGCCGATGAAGACCTGGCGCAGGATGGGCTCCTTCTCGCGCACGGCGGGTGACATGGGCATGTCGCGGTTCACCGGCACGTCGCGCCAGCCCAGCAGCACCTGGCCCTCGGCCTTGATCGCGCGCTCCATCTCCTGTTCGCAAGCCAGGCGCGAGGCGTGCTCCTTGGGCAGGAAGATCATGCCGACGCCGTACTCTCCAGGAGGCGGCAGGGCGACGCCTTGCCGGGCCATCTCTTCGCGGTAGAGCTGGTCGGGCAGTTGGATCAGGATGCCCGCACCGTCGCCCATCAGCGGATCGGCGCCGACGGCGCCCCGGTGGTCGAGGTTCTCCAGGATCTTCAGGCCCTGCTGCACGATGTCATGGGACTTGTGACCCTTGATGTGGGCGACGAAGCCGACGCCGCAGGCATCGTGCTCGTTCTCGGACGAGTACAGACCCTGCTGTTGCAGGTGGGCGATTTCGGCGGGCGTGGCCATGGCGTTTCCTTCGCTGACGTTCACGAGCGCACCGTCCGGTCTCGAACGGTTGCGCCAAATTTCACGGGGTTGGAGAGCATAGTGCAGTGCAGCAGGCTTGCCTAGCAAAATAAAAGGGGTCAGATACCATTATTTGATGCCCCTGCCGGGGTCATTGGGCTAATTGGGGACAGACTATCCCGCCGGCCGAGTCCGTGGCCGGCCGGGACGGCCCCTGAGCAGGCGCCGTTCTGTCTGCTTCTGCAGCGCGGCCAGGAAGGCCTCGTCCCCCATCGCCCAGCCGTGCAGCGCCGAGTCGGTGAAGCGATGCACCAGCTCCGTGCCCAGCCCCTGGGCCACGTGATCGGCGTAAGCCTGTTCGCGGGCGAAAGGGGTGTTGCCCAGGGCCCAGTACTCCGGATGGGGGCTGATGCCCTTGTCGGTCGCCTGTCCGATGCAGTGGCGGTGGCTCGACCAGGTGTAGTCGGCGGGCGACTCCACCAGACCCGCGCGCACCGGGTTGAGGTCCAGATAGACCATGCCCGCGAGCAGGAAGGTCTCCGGCTGGAGCAAGGCGCAGCGGTAGCGCCCTTCCCAGAGGGTGCCGCTGCGCTGGACCTGGGTATTGAAGTGGCGCACATAACGTCGCCCGACGCCTTGCATCATGCGTGCCAAGGCGCCCTCCTCGGCGGGCGTCGCGAGCAAGTGGAAATGGTTGGGCATCAGCACATAGGCGTGCAGGGCCACGCCCGCAGCGCGCGCCGCCTCGGCCAGAAAACCCCGCATCGCCTCGTAGTCCGCCGCTTCCCGAAAGATGAGCTGACGGTCGATGCCGCGCTGGATCAGGTGGTGCGGGTAGCCGGGAACGGCGAGACGGGGAAGACGGGCCATGCGGGGATCATAATGGTGTCTGACCCCATTTACCGATCCTGGCCGGACCTCAATCGGTGGCCACCGCCATCGCCGGCGCGAGCTCCGTCACCGCCTGAAAGTGGCTGAGATACACCTTGCCGCTCAAATGCTGCAGGAATCCGGTGGCCTGCAGGCGATCCATCACCGGCCCCTTCACTTCGCTCAGGTGCAAGCGCAACCCCGCATCGCGCAGCCGGTGGTCGATGGCCTCCAGGCTCTCGAGCGCACTGGCGTCGATGTCATTGATCGCCGAGCATTGCAGCACCACGTGCTGGAGCTGCGGCCGGCTGGCGACCAGGTCGTTGATCCGGTCCTCGAGCACACGCGCATTCGCAAAGTAGAGGCTCTCGTCCACCCGCAGGCTGACCAGGCCCGGGCTGACGCGGACCGCGTGCCGCAGTACGTTGCGAAAATGCTCGGTCCCGGGCACCAGGCCCACCTCGGCAATGTGAGGGCGGCTGGTCTTGTACAGGTAAAGCGCCAGCGACAGGGCGACCCCGGCGAGCAGACCCGCCTCGACACCGGCGGCGAGGGTGGTCCCCAGCGTCACAACCACCGCCGAGAAATCTGCGCGCGAGTACGCCCAAGTGCTGCGCAGGATGCGCCAATCCACCAACGACAGCACCGCTACCACGATGGTGGCCGACAGCGTGGCCTGCGGCACGTAGTACAGCGCCGGCGTGAGCAGCAGCGCCGCCAGCAGGATCCCGGCGGCCGTGAAGAGCCCCGCCGCGGGGGTCTGGGCGCCGGCGTCGAAGTTCACCACCGAGCGTGCGAACCCGCCCGTCACCGGAAACCCGCCGGTGAAGGCCGCGCCCAGGTTGCCGGCCCCGAGCGCGACCAGTTCCCGGTCGGGCACGATGCGCTGGCGTCGCTTGGCGGCCAGGGTCTGACCGACCGACACCGACTCGACGAAGCCCACAACGCTGATCAGCAAAGCGGGCAGCAGCAGCGGCTGCCACACGGTCAGGTCCCAGGACGGCAAGGTGAAGGGCGGCAGCCCCTGCGGTACGGTACCCACGATCCGCACGCCCTGCGCTGGCCAGTCCCCGGCCCAGGTCAGCGCCGCCGTGACCGCAATGCCCAGTACCGGCGCAGCGCGGGACCCGCCATCCGCCAGCCGGGGGCCCAGGCCCGCGCGCATCAACAGCGGCTTGACGCCGCGCCGGGCCCACAACAGGAACGCCACGGTCGACAACCCGAGCGCCGCGGTCAGCCCATGGGTGTCTGCGGCATGGCTCAGCAGGCCCATCAGCAGCTCGAAGGCCGTGTGGCCCTCCACCCGGATGCCGAGGATCACCTTCAACTGCCCGGCGGCAATCAGCAGCGCGGACGCGGTGATGAAGCCGGAGATGACCGGATGGCTCAGGAAGTTGGCGAGGAAACCCAGACGCAGCACCCCCATGAGCAAGAGCATCGCGCCCGAGAGGAAGGCCAGCGTGATGGCGAGCGTGCCGTAGGCGGACGATCCCGCAACCGCCAGGTCGCCGATGGCCGTCGCGGTCATCAATGACACCACCGCCACCGGCCCCACGGCCAGGACGCGGCTGCTGCCGAGCATCGCGTACAGCACCAAGGGGGCGATGCTGGCGTACAGGCCGACCTGCGGTGGCAAGCCGGCGAGTGCGGCATAGGCCAGGCTCTGCGGGATCAGCATGACCGTGACGATGACCGCCGCCACCAGGTCGCGGGCCAGGGTGGCCCGGTCATACCCCCGGGTCCACGCCTGCCAGGGCATCACGGGCCGCCGCTTCACGCGCAGGTCCGGGCGTCAGGCGTCCGCGCCGCGGGCAGCCGCCGCCTGAGTGCGTCGCTCCAGCAGTTCGAACAACAGCATGCCGCCCACCATGGCGACCACGAAAAGCGCCGCCTTGCCCTCGCCCGCCCCCATGGAGACGAGGCCGGGCCCGGGGCAGAAGCCCGCCAGCCCCCAGCCTGCGCCGAAGACGAGCGAGCCCAGCACGAGGCGGCGGTCGATGTCACGCGAGGTCGGCAGGTGCATGGCCGCACCCAGGAAGCTCGTGGTGCGCTTCTTGGCGAGGGCAAAACCGAACAGGCCGACCAGGATGCCCCCGCCCATCACGAAGGCCAGGGACGGATCCCAGGCGCCCGCAAGATCCAGGAAGCCGGTCACCTTGCCGGGGTCGGTCATGCCTGAAATCAACAGGCCCCAACCGAACAGGAGGCCGACGGCAAATTCAGTGAAACGATGCATGGTGGACTCCTCGGGTCTCAGAACAGATGGCGGACGACGTAGACCATGGCAAAGCCCGAGGCCATGAAGGCCAGGGTCGCCACCAGCGAACGCGGGGACAGGCGCGACAGGCCGCACACCCCGTGGCCGCTGGTGCAGCCCGACGCGTAGCGGGTCCCCAGCCCGACCAGCAGACCGGCGGCCACGATGGCCGCAGTGCCTGCCTCGATACGCGGCGCCGGGACCAGGCCGGGGGCCAGGAGGGACAGGGTGGCCGGTGCCAGGACCAGGCCCAGCAGGAAGAACAAGCGCCAGCGGGTGTCGCTGCGCTTGGGCGCGAGCAGGCCGCCGAGGATGCCGCTGATGCCCAGGATCCGGCCATTGACCAGGATGAACAGCGCCGAGGCCAGGCCCAGGAGGATGCCCCCGGCCAGGGCGCTCCAGGGGGTGAAATGGTTCCAGTCGATCGTCATCGCTTGCTCCTTGGGGATGGTTTCTTGCAGAACTGCTCGTACAGGCTCTTCATCACCGCCAGCGCCTGTGGGCTGGACAGCTGGTAATAGATGTTCTTGCCCTCGCGGCGGGTGCTCACCAGGTCCATGTGGCGCAGGACGGTGAGCTGCTGCGAGAGCGTGGGCTGGACGATGCCCAGCGCGTGTTCGATCTCGCTCACACACATTTCCTGTTGCGAGAGCTGACACAGGATCAGCAACCTGTCCGGGTTGGACAGCACCTTCATCAACTCGCAAGCCCGGTTGGCGGCGGCGTGCATGTCTTGGAGGTCCAGGGTGGCGGTGTCCATGGCGGCGAAGAAAAAAGCGCCGGGGAATTCCGGCCTGAACAACACTATATTGACAAACAATATATCTGTCAATATAGTTTTGGAAAGTTGATCGAAAGGACGCTCCTGCAATGACCACGCCCACGCCCCCCGCACGCCCGCACGTGCACGGCCTTTTCGATCCCGCCACCTGGACGGTGACCTATGTGGTCCACAACGGCCCGGGGACGGCCTGCGCGATCATCGATTCGGTGCTCGACTACGACCCGAAGTCGGGCCGCACCCGTACCACGTCCGCGGACAAGGTCATCGACTACGTGCAGCAGAACCAGCTGCGGGTGGCCTGGATCCTGGAGACCCATGCGCACGCCGACCACCTGACCGCCGCGCCCTACCTGAAAGGCAAGCTCGGCGGCAAGACCGCCATCGGCCACCAGATCACTGCGGTGCAGAAAGTGTTCAAGGGTGTCTTCAACCTCGAGGACGGCTTCCGAGAGGACGGCTCGCAGTTCGACCAACTCCTGAAGGACGGCGAGTCCTTCCGCATTGGCGACCTGAGCGGCCAGGTCATGGCGGTGCCCGGCCACACCCCGGCCTGCGTGGCCTACCAGATCGGCGATGCCGTGTTTGTGGGCGACACGCTGTTCATGCCGGACGTGGGCACCGCACGCTGCGACTTCCCGGGCGGCGACGCCCGCACGCTCTATGCGTCAGTCCGCAAGCTGCTGAGCCTGCCCGCGCAGACACGGCTGTTCATGTGCCACGACTACCCGCCTGACAGCCGTCCGATCGCCTTCGAGACGACCGTTGCCGAGCAGCGCGCCCACAACATCCATGTGCACGACGGCATCAGCGAAGCCCAGTTCGTGCAGATGCGCACCCAGCGGGATGCGACGCTGGAGATGCCGGTGCTGATCCTGCCGGCGGTCCAGATCAACATCCGCGCGGGCGAGCTGCCGCCCCCGGAATCGAACGGCACCGCCTACCTGAAGGTTCCGCTCAATCGGCTGTGAATGAAACGGATCAGCAGCTCGCGCAGCGTGTCGCGCGGCCGGTTCAGGTGACGGCGGCGCCGTCCTCTGCAGCGGCCGCGGCAGGCAGGCGCGCGTAGCGCAGCGGCTCCAGGGATTCCAGCCCGAACTGCGCGAGCAAGGCGCGCAGGCGCTCACCCGCACTGCGCTTGCGCTGCCCGGTCCAGCGCGCCAGGATCAGCTCATTCTTGAGGCTGTGCTCCCAGCCCACGAGCTCGGTGACCGTCACCTGGTAACCGCAGGCCTCCAGGTAGAGGCAACGCAGGACGTTGGTGAGTTGGCTGCCCATCTCCCGTGTATGCAAGGGATGGCGCCACAACTCCGCCAGCGGTGTGCGCGACAAGGACAACGCCTTGCCCTGCCGCAGCTGGCCCGCCACCTCGGCCTGGCAGCAGGGCACCAGCACCATGAAACGGGCGCGTCGCGCCAGGCCGAAGTCGATCGCGTCGTCGGTCGCGGTGTCGCAGGCGTGCAGGGCGGTGACCATGTCCACCGCCGCGGGCAACCGGGCCGAGCCGACGGCCTCGGCCGCACTCAGGTGCAGGAAGTGCATGCGGTCGAACCCCAGGCGCTGCGCCAGCGCCTGCGAGCGCTCGACCAGCTCGGCCCGCGTTTCCACGCCATGCACCTGCCCTGCGCCACGCGACTTCAGGTACAGGTCGTAGAGGATGAAGCCCAGGTAGGACTTGCCCGCGCCGTGGTCGACGATGTGCGGCCCGTCGCCCCCGGCCGGCAGCTCCTGGAGCAGGCCCTCGATGAACTGGTACAGGTGATGGACCTGCTTGAGCTTGCGGCGCGAGTCCTGATTGAGCTTGCCATCGCGGGTCAGGATATGCAGCTCCTTGAGCAGTTCGGTCGACTGGCCGGGCCGCAGCTCGGGCAGGTCGGCAGGCGGCGCTGGGCGGGCACCGGGCCGGGCGGCGGCCGGCGGCCGGCGTGGCGCGTCGTTCATGGCTCGCCTTTCATCACATCGCGCCATCCCTGCGGGCCCAGGCGCCGCAGGGTGGCGATGTTGTTTTCATAGATGGCCGCGGCATCGGGAAAGGCCTGCACTGCGCGGGCGATGCTGTCCTCGCGCAGCAGGTGCAGCGTGGGATACGGCGCGCGGTTGGTGAAATGGGTGATGTCATCGGCCTCGGTGCCTGCGAACTGGTAGCGCGGGTGAAAGTCCGCCAGCTGGATCGTGCCCTCCAGGCCCCGCCGCTGCAGCAGACGCTGCGCCTCGGCCAGGAAACCCGTGAACTCGATGAAATCCTGCAGGGCCCGGGGGACCATCAGCAAGGTCGTCTCGCGCCGCGCGGGATCCTGCGCGAGCAGGTCGTCCAGCGCCTGATCCAGGTCCGCCGCAATCGCATTCCATCCGACCGCTGCCGACACCACGTAGTGCACCTGCCCCTTCACATGTACCGCCTTCGCGAACGGGCACAGGTTCAGGCCGATGACGGCGCGCTCCAGCCAGCGCCGGGTGTCGTCCACGACCTGGGCATCGGTGGGTTCCATGTCGAAAATTCTACGTGCCGGCCGCGAGCCGCCGTGCATGCAGGCGGCCCAGGGCGCGCGCCAGGAGCCAGCCCACCGCGCCGCAGGCCACCATCACGACCCAGCTGAATGACCAGTCGCCCGCGCGGGTGGCCACCCACGCCACGAGGGGCGGCCCCGCGAACTGGCCGAAGGCGGACCACTGCTGCATCCACCCCACGGTGGTCGATACGGTGGCCGGGCCCGGCGCCACGCGGACCGCCTGCGAGAACAGCGTGCCCGGGATCAGGCCGCCGCAGGCGGAAAACACCAGCACCGCGATGAACGGCCCGGCCGCACCCCATACGCCCGCCGGCCACAGCGGCAGGTACATCAGCACGCTCGCGCCGGCCATCGCCAGGTAACCGGCCTGCATCAGCCGCTGCGGCGCCACGCCCCGTTGCAGCAGGCGGCCTGCGCCGACATTGCCCACCATGTTCACGCCGGCGGCCACGGCCGTGGCCAGCCCGGCCCAGACGGGGGTCAGGCCCGCCTGCGCGTAGATCGACGGCAGGAAACCCACGACCGACAACCATTGCGCCGAATACACCGCGAACGCCGCTGCGACCAGCCAGGGACCGGGCACGCGCAAGGTGCTGCCCAGGCGCTCGCGCCAGGCGCTCGGCGCGCGTGCCCCCGCCGCCGGGTCGGGCGGCAGCCCCGCCCAGATCGCCAGCGCGATCACGGTGGACAGGACAGCGCCCAACCCCCACCAGGAGGGCCAGCCCAGGGCAGCGATCCAGGGCGGCCCCACCAGGAGTGCGAGCGCGGTACCCACCGGCATGTAAGCGCCCCAGGCCCCCATGCGGGCGTCCAGCTGGGCGGGCGGCACGATGCGCCGGATCAGGCTGGGGCCCGGCGTCACCGTCATCAGGAATCCCAGGCCCTCCACCCCGCGCAAGACCAGCAGGGCGGTCACATCGGCCGTGAAGCCGCCCGCCAGGCTTGCGGCCGACACCAGCGCCAGGCCCGACACCATCACACGGCGCAGGCCGAGGCTGTCGGCCGCCAGGCCCACCGCCAGGCCCAGGCTCATGCCCGCCAGTTGCACCATGGAAATCAGAAACCCCGCCTGCACCCAGCTGATGCCCAGGTCCGCCTGCAAGGCCGGCAGGGCCGGCGGCAGCTTGCCCACGTGGAGGGCGCCGCACACGCCCGCGACGATCACCAGCAGCGAGCGGTCGATGCGTCCGCTCATGTGTCCAGCAGCCGGGTGCCGGTCAGGCGCGCGTGCTCGCGGCCCGCGTAACGGTCGGTCATGCCGGCGATGTAGTCGGCGATTGCACGGGGCCGGTCGGCCTGCTGCGCGTAGGCCGCCGGCATCTCGCCAGGCTGCGACCGGTAGGCGGCGAACAGCTCGTGCACCACCTGGCGCGCCTGGCCGGTGGTCTGCATCACCTGCGGGTGGCGGTACAGGTTGCGAAGCAGGAACTGCTTGAGCGCAGTGGACCGTTCGCGCATGCCCTCGCTGAATCGCACCAGGGGCGGTGCGCGGCGCACGGCCTCGGCATCGGCGGGCGCCGCCTCGCGCAAGGCCGCGGCGGTGGCATCGATCACGTCGTGCACCTGCGCGCTGAGCATCAGGCGAATGGCCTCGTACAGCAGACGGCGGCCGGCCAGCGCGGGATGGGCGGCCAGCGCGGCGCGGCGGTAGCCGTCGAACAGCAGCACCTGCTCCAGCTGTTCGAGCGTGATCAGGCCCGAGCGCACGCCATCGTCGATGTCGTGCGCGTTGTAGGCGATCTCGTCGGCGAGGTTGCACAGCTGCGCCTCCAGACCGGGCTGCGTTCGGTCGAGGAAGCGGCGCCCCACCCCGCCCGGTTCGCGCGCCTCCAGCGCCTGCGCATTCGTGCGCGAGCAATGCTTGAGGATGCCCTCGCGCGTCTCGAAGGTGAGGTTCAGGCCGTCGTACTGGGGGTAACGCTCCTCGAGCTGGTCGACCACCCGCAGGCTTTGCAGGTTGTGCTCGAAACCGCCGTGGTCCGCCATGCACTCGTTGAGGGCGTCCTGGCCCGCATGGCCGAAAGGCGTGTGCCCCAGGTCATGGGCCAGGGCGATGGCCTCGACCAGGTCCTCGCACAGGCCCAGCGGGCGAGCGATGGAACGTCCGAGCTGGGCGACCTCGATCGAATGCGTCAGGCGCGTGCGAAACAGGTCGCCCTCATGGTTCAGGAACACCTGGGTCTTGTAGACGAGGCGACGGAACGCGGTGGAATGGACGATGCGATCCCGGTCACGCTGGAACTCGGTGCGGTGCGGCGTGGGGGGCTCGGGATGGCGGCGGCCGCGGCTGCGGTGCGGGTCGCTGGCGTAACAGGCCAGCCCGGTCACCTGGGCGCCCGGGGCGCTCAGGGCATCAGGCACAGCACCGCTCGATGACTTGCGTGACGAGGGCATCGGGGGCCGCGCGCAGGGCCGCGCGCCCGGGCCCGTCGATCACGACGAAGCGGATCTCGCCCGCCTCGGCCTTCTTGTCCAGCCGCATCAAGGACAGGTAGCGCTCCGCGCCCAGGCGGGGCCCGGTGGTGGGCAAGCCGGCCTGCGCGATCAGGCGTGTGCAGCGGTCGACGAAGGCCGTGTCCACCAGGCCCAGCTCGCGTGACAGGTGCAAGGCCATCACCATGCCGCAGCCCACGGCCTCACCGTGCAGCCACTGGCCATAGCCCAGGCCCGCCTCGATGGCATGGCCGAAGGTGTGACCGAAGTTCAGGATGGCTCGCAGGCCGGACTCGCGCTCGTCCTGGCCGACGACCCAGGCCTTGATCTCGCAACTGCGGCGAACCGCATGGGCCAGCGCTTTCGCGTCACGCGCCACCAGTGCCGGCAGGTTCGCCTCGATCCAGTCGAGGAAGGCAACGTCGGCAATCGGACCGTACTTGATCACCTCCGCCAGCCCCGCGCTCAATTCACGCGCCGGCAGGGTGCGCAACGTCGCCAGGTCGCACACCACCAGCTGCGGCTGGTAGAAGGCGCCGATCATGTTCTTGCCCAGGGGGTGGTTGATGGCCGTCTTGCCGCCCACCGAGGAATCGACCTGCGCCAGCAGCGTCGTGGGCACCTGCACGAAGGGCACGCCGCGCATGTAGCAGGCCGCGGCAAAGCCGGTCACATCGCCCACCACCCCGCCGCCCAGCGCGTACAGCACCGTCTTGCGGTCGCTGCCGCGTTCGAGCAGGGCGTCGAAGATCTGGTTCAGGGTGGTCCAGGTCTTGTGCGCCTCGCCATCGGGGAGCACCACCACGTCCACCTGGGTGTACTGCGGCTGCAAGGCGGCCTGCAGGGACTGCGCGTACAGGGGAGCGACCGTGGTGTTGGTCACGATCAGTGCCGCATGGGCCCGGGGCAGGCCCAGGGTGGCCATCTGGCCGATCAGGCCCTCTGCGATGTGGATGGGATAGCTGCGATCCCCCAATTCAATGCGGACCTGCTCCGCGGGTGCGTTCGCCGTCATCACGCAAGTGTAAGTCGGTCGCCTCGGAGCCTCGCGGAGGGCGCGGCGGGGGGACGCCCCTCGGCTCAGGCGGGCGGCAGGACGCCCGCCAGCTCCAGTTGCAGGACGATCACATTCACCAGGGCCTGCACGCTCGGACGCTCGCAGTCGACCGTCAGGTGGGCGGTTTCGCGGTACAGGGGGTCGCGCTGGGCGTGCAGGGCGCGCAGGCGCTCGAGCGGGTCGTCGACCTGCAGCAGCGGCCGGTTGCGGTTGTGCCGCACACGCTGCAGCACCTGTTCGGGCGCGCTGCGCAGGTAGACCACATGGCAGGACGCCCGCAGGCGCTCGCGGTTCGCGGGCCGCAGGACGGACCCGCCACCGGTCGCCAGCACCAGGCCCTCGGGCCGGCCGGTGAGCTCACGCAGGGTGGTCTCCTCGACGTCACGAAAGGCCGCCTCCCCTTGCTGCTCCCAGAAGGCGCGGATCGGGCAGCCCAGTCGCTCCTCGATCACATGGTCGGAGTCGACAAAGGCCAGCCCCAACCGGCGCGCCAGGAGCTTGCCGATGGTGGTCTTGCCGGCGCCGGGAAGGCCGACCAACGCGATGGAGGTCAAGGAAGAACGCCCTGGAAAACGCCGCAGTGCGCGGCGGGGCGTCGATGATACCCGTGCCTCAGCGCGAGCCCGTCCGCTCCGCGATGACCTTGGGCGTGATGAACACCAGCATTTCCTTTTTCTTGGTCTCGCGCTGGCGGCGCTTGAACAGGTTGCCGACGGCAGGCAGGTCGCCCAGCAGCGGCACGCGGGCCTCGCTCTCGCTCTCGTCGAGATCAAAGATACCGCCGATCACCACCGTGCCGCCGTTTTCCACCAGGACCTGGGTCTTGATGTGCTTGGTGTCGATCGCGATGCCGGCGGCGGTGGTCTCGCCCCGGCTGTCCTTGCTGATGTCGAGGTCGAGGATGATGCTGCCCTCGGGGGTGATCTGGGGCGTGACCTCCAGCTTGAGCGTGGCCCGCCGGAAGGCCACAGCGGTGGCACCGCTGGACGTGGCCTGCTGGTAGGGAAATTCGGTTCCCTGCTCGATCAGGGCCTTGGTCTGGTCAGCGGTGACGATGCGCGGACTGGACACGAGCTTGCCCTTGCCATCGGCCTCGAGTGCGGACAGCTCGAGGTTGAGGAAGCGGTTGGCCGCGGAATTGAAAAGCGAGATGGCGAAGGTGGCCGCCGCAGCGCCATCCGGCACCACCGCCGGCAGGTTGACGAAGCGGGTGTCCAGGCCGCCAGTCACCGGTGCGGTCTCGCCTGTGGTTCCGGTCACGGCGCTGTACGAGCCCCCCAGGGCGATGCGGCTGCCCGAGCCGAGCGGAAAGCCGGGCCGCCCGCCTCGCACCCCCCGCAGGTCCTGCCCGCCCAGGCGCACGCCCAGCGATTTGCTGAAGGTGTCGGACGCCTCGACGATGCGCGCCTCGATCAGCACCTGCCGGACGGCCACATCCAGCTTGGACAGCAGCGCCTGCACGCCCTCCAGGCGGATCGCGATGTCGGTCACGAACAGCTGGTTGGTACGGGGCTCGGCGATCACGCTGCCACGGGCGCTCAGGACGCGGTTGGCGGGCGGGCCGGCCATCAGCTGGGCCGCGACTTCAGCGGCCTTGGCGTAATTGAGCTGGAAGGCCTGCGTGCGCAGCGGCTCCAACCCCTGAAGCGCCACCCGCGCCTCGAGTTCGAGTTTTTCGCGGGCGGCAATCTCGTCCCGCGGGGCGATCCACAACACATTGCCGGCCTTGCGCATGCCCAGGCCCTTGGCCTGCAGGATGATGTCCAGCGCCTGGTCCCAGGGGACGTCCCGCAGCCGCAGGGTCAGCGAGCCCCCGACCGAATCCGAGGTGACGACGTTGAAGTTCGTGAAATCGGCGATCACCTGCAGCAGCGCCCGCACTTCGATGTTCTGGAAATTGAGGGAGAGCTTCTCGCCGGTGTAGACAGGCCCGGCGCCGGACGCGCCCGCAGCGGCGCGCTGCGGGCGGACCTCGACCACCAGCTGCGTGTCGCTCTGGTAGGCACTGTGCTCCCAGGGTCCACGCGACTCGATGACCAGCCGGACCCGGTCTCCGACCTGTTCGGCGGTGAGGGTCTGGACGGGCGTGACGAAGTCGGTGACATCCAGCCGCCGGCGCAGGCCTTCGGGGAGGCTGGACTTGAGGAAATCGACCACCAGGGTCTGACCCTGCTGGCGGATGTCCACGCCCACCTGGCTGCTGGCCAGGTCGACGATGATGCGGCCCGCCCGGTCCGGGCCGGGTCGGAAATCGAGGTCCTTGATGGGCAGGGTCTCGCGGTTGCGGCTCTCGGCGAAAGCGGTGAAGGGCGCCGCGGTTGCCGGGGACGGAGCGGGCGCATGCAGGGTCACCAGCAGGGAGCGTCCCTGCAACTGCAGGGCATAGGGGGCCGCCGCCTTGAGGTTGATGACCAGGCGTGTGCGCTCACCGGTCGGCACCACCTGCACGGAGCGGACATTGCCTTTCTGGATGTCCACCACCTGCCGGCCCAGCGCATTCACCGCGCCGGGAACATCCAGGGCGATCCGGGCGGGTGACTGGATCGCGAACGAGGCCGGAAGCGCGCCGGGCGGGCGCGTGAAATCGACGCGGACGACCTCCACACCCTGATGGAGGAAGCCGCTCACGGACTCGATGGCCAGAGGCGACTCATCCTGGGCGCGCAGCGGGCCGGTCGCCAGGAGCAGTGCAAAGGCAGCGGCCAGGCACAGGGCCAGACCCTTGCGCCACCCGCTTGGGGTCGGGCTGCTGACGTTCATCGTTTGTCTTCCTGCAAGGCGAGCGTGGCCGCGCGCTCGACCCACTCGCCTGAGGGGTCCTGCACGATCTCACGCAGCAGGACCTGCGTCTCGGTGATCTTCATGACTTTTCCGTAGTGATGTCCGAGGTAGGCCCCCAGGCGCACCGGGTGCACCTGACGGTCGATCCGGATCAGGGCCACCGGCTGGCCCTGGCGCACGAGCATGCCGACGTAGGCCATGGTGTCCAGCGCAAACGCCTCCAATGGCTGGCGGGTCCGGGTCCGCTCCGGCATCACGCGGGCGGAGGTTTCGGCGTCGGCCTCTTCGCGGCGCAGGGCCTGGGTCAGCCGTTGGCTGTTGAACGGGTCCAGGCCCAACCCCGGCGGGTAGGCTTGGGGAACGAAGGCCTTGGGTTCGGTGATGGGTGCCGGCGCGGGCCGGGACTGGGCTCGCTGCCGAGTGATCCAGTCCTGGACGCCTTCCCGGTCGGCGTCGCCGCAGGCGCTCACCAGCAAGGCGGCAGCAAGTCCCGTCAGCACGTGCCCGAGGGACCGTCGTGGCTCGCGCACGCGTGCGGCCGGAACGGAGAGCAGCCGGCTCATCGCGCGGCGCCTCCCGCGGCGGGTGGCGCGACGGCACCGGTGGCCGCAGGGGCGGCGGCCTTGCGCTGCGCCTCGACCTCGGCAGGGTCGAGGTAGCGGAAGGTCTTGGCCGTGGCCTCCAGGACCAGCAGGCCGTCCCGCGCCGGGGCAACCGACAGATTGTTCAGGGTCACGATGCGCGAAAGCTGGGAGATGTCGGCTGCGAACGCGCCGATGTCGTGGTAGCGGCCGGTGACCTTCAGCGCGATGGGCAGTTCGGCGTAATAGGTCTTGACCGCCACCTGCCCCGGCCGGAACAGGTCGAAATGCAGGTTGCGCCCGAGGCCCGCCTGGTTGATGTCGAACAGCAGGCCATCGATCTCGGAGCGTCCGGGCAGTTGCTGCTCCAGCCGCGTGACCTGCTGCTGCACCTGCTCCTTCTGACGCCGCAAGGCCACGAGGTTGAGCGCTTGGGGCAGCTTGCGGCTGAATTCGGACTTCAAGCGGGCCTCCTGGGCCTGTTCGTCCTGCAACTGGGCCACCAGGTCGCTGAGGACTGCCATCCAGAGCGCGACGGCGATCGCCGTGGCCAGGCCCGCCAGGAGCAGCAGGCGCGGCAGGCAAGGCCAAGAAGCCGGGTCGCGCCGGTCCAGGCCCCGGAACTGCCCGGCGCCCTGCTGCCACGCCCGGGCGATGCGTGAGGAAAGCCCTGAAAGGACGGCAGCCATGGCGGTCAGGTCCCTGCAGGCGCTGCGGCCTCGCTCGCGCGCAGCAGCCGTACGCGAACCTGGAAGTGGGTCACCCGCCGCGACTCACGCGGTCCCAGCTGAAGCGTGGCGCCCACGGTCTCGACCAACTCCGGCTGGGTGAGCCAGGCACTGCGGTGCCCGAGGTTGCGAAGCAGCTGCGACACCCGTTCGTTGGACTGCGCGACGCCTTGCAGGACCACGCTCTGTCCCTCCTGCCGCAGGCCGGACAGGTAGAGCCCTTCAGGCAGCTGGCTGGCCAGTGCCTGCAGCAGGTGCACGGGCAGGTTGCGGTCCGCCTGCAGCCCCTCGACCGCCTGCTGGCGCGCGCGCAGGGCGGCGATCTGCCGCTGCAGGTCGGTGATGTCCCGGATCTGGGTGTCGAGCCGGGAGATTTCCGTGCGCAGGACCTCGTTACGTGCCCGCTGAGCTGCAATGGCGGCCGCTTGCCACAGGGACACCCCGCCCGCCAGCAGGAGGCCCGCCATCACGGACAAGCCGAGCGCGAGCGCGAAGCGGTGACGGCGGCGCTGGCGGGCCGCCTCGCGGTGGGGAAAGAGATTGATCAGGATCACGGCAGGAACCTGCGCAGGGCGAGGCCGCAGGCGGTGAGGTAGGCGGGCGCCTCGTGGCGCAGCCTGTGGGCGGGCACCGCCGCAGCGACCGCCATGCCGTCAAACGGGTTGGCCAGATGGCAGGCGAAGGCGGTCTGGCGGGCCACGGCCTGCGCCAGCCCCGGCAGGCTGGCACAGCCTCCCGCGAGCATCACGGCATCGACGCGCGCATGCGGGGTGCTGGTGAAGAAGAACTGCAAGGACCGTGCAATGTCCTGGGCCATGCCCATCACGAAGGGTTGCAGGACCGCAGCCGGGTAATCGTCGGGCAGGTCCTGACTGCGCTTGCGGCTTTCGGCTTCATCCACCGGGATGCCGTAAGCCCGGGCGATTTGATGGGTGAGCTGCGCGCCGCCAAAAGCTTGCTCCCGCTCGTACAGGACCTCCGCGGCCACGAACCCCTGCATGCCGGTGGTGGAGGCGCCCAGTTCGAACAGGGCCACGACCGCATCGCCGTCCTGCCCGGGCATCGATTCGACCAGGCGGGCCGCCGCCAGGCGCGAGGCGTAGGACTCGACGTCGAGAACGACCGGGCGCAGGCCCGCCGCCTCGGCCAGGCCCTGGCGGTCCTGCACGCGCTCCTTGCGGGAGGCGGCGATCAGGACGTCGATGTCGTCGGTGCCGGCTGGCGCGGCCGCCGGACCGATCACGCAGAAATCCAGACTCACCTCGTCCAGGGAGAAGGGGATGTACTGGCTGGCCTCGGCCTCGGCCCGGGCTTCGAGTTCCTGCGGGGAAAGCTGCCCGGGCAGGGTGACCTTGCGGGTGATGACGGCCGAGGGCGGCAGGGCCATCGCCACCTGACGGGTGCGCGTGCCGCTGCGGCGGATCAGGCCTCGGATGGCGTCAGCCACCGCGTCGAACTGGGCCACCTGACCGTCGACGACACTGCCGGGCGGCAAGGGCTCGATGGCACAGCGCTCCAGGACGAGCTGGCCCCTGCGGTCGCGGCCAAGCTCGACCAGCTTGACGCTCGACGAACTGATGTCCAGCCCCAGCAAGGGAGCGGGCAGAGGACTTGGCAGCAGGCCCATCCACGTCAAGCGGTTTCTCCGGTGGCGATCCGGCCACAGGCAAGGGCCGAAAGAATACTTAGGAATTAATAATCATACTGTGGCTGGCGACACCCAGCCGACAAGTTGCTTTCGGGCGACACGAACGGACGGACTCGGCGCCGCAAACGGATTTGAGGCCACCCAGACAGGAGGCAGCCCGGGCGCCCGGGATAATCCCGAGTCCGCCTTTTCCCCGCCCTTATGTCTGCCGACCCATCCGACGAATCCGACAAGTCCGCCCCTGCGCCCGCCCCCGAAGGCAAGGGCCGGAAAAAGGACAAGGCCAAGGCCAAGGAGCCCGGCATCGGCCGCGCCCTGGCCCGGGCGTTCCTGTGGCTGTTCGGCATCGCACTGGCGGGCGCGGCCAGCCTCGTGATCATCGTGGCGGTGGCCCTGTCGGTGGCCTACCCCAACCTGCCGGACCTCTCCGACTTGTCGTCCTACCGGCCCAAGCTGCCGCTGCGGGTGTTCTCGGCCGAAGGGGTCCTGATCGGAGAGTTCGGCGAAGAGCGGCGCAACCTCACGCCCATCGCCGAGATTCCCAAGGTCATGAAGGACGCGGTGCTGGCCATCGAGGACGCGCGCTTCTACGAACACAGCGGTGTCGACTACCGGGGCCTGATCCGCGCCGCGATCGCCAACCTGGGCCGGGCCAAGAGCCAGGGCGCCTCCACCATCACCATGCAGGTGGCACGCAACGTCTATCTCACCACCGAGAAGACCTTCACCCGCAAGCTCTACGAGGTGTTGCTGACCTTCAAGCTCGAGCACATGCTCACGAAGGACCAGATCCTCGAGATCTACATGAACCAGATCTTCCTGGGCAACCGGGCCTACGGTTTCGCCGCGGCGTCCGAAACCTATTTCGGCAAGCCCATGAAGGACCTCACCATCGCCGAGGCGGCGATGCTGGCCGGCCTGCCCAAGGCCCCCTCGGCCTTCAACCCGATCAGCAACCCCAAGCGGGCCCGGTCGCGACAGCTCTACATCATCGAGCGGATGGAGGAGAACAACTTCATCACGCCGGCCCAGGCGGCCCAGGCCAAGCGCGAAGAGCTGAAGATCCGCACCGCCGCCGACCCGCTGCGCACCCATGCCGAATACGTGGCCGAAACCGTGCGCCAGCTGGTGTATGCGCAGTACGGCGATGAGACCTACACACGCGGCCTGAACGTCTACACCACCATCAAGGCCGACCAGCAGGAAGCTGCCTACAAGGCGCTGCGCAAGGGCATCATGGATTACGAGCGCCGCCAGATCTACCGCGGCCCCGAGCAGTTCATCGACCTGCCGGTCAACATCAGCGCCAAGGACCTGGACGAGGCGGTGGACGACGCGCTGACCGACCGTCCCGACAATGGCGATGTGATGTCGGCAGTGGTTCTGGAGGCTGGCCCCCGGCGCATCCTGGCCGTGCGGCAGAACGGGGAATCCGTCGAGATCACCGGCGACGGCCTCAAGCCCGCCCAGTCCGGCCTGTCGGACAACGCGGCACCGAAGATCAAGATCCGCCGAGGTGCCGTGATCCGCGTGGTCAAGCAGCCCAAGGGCTGGGAGATCACCCAGCTGCCGGAGGTGGAAGGCGCCTTCGTGGCCCTGGACCCGCGCGACGGCAGCATCCTGGCCCTGGTCGGCGGCTTCGACTTCAACAAGAACAAGTTCAACCACGTGACGCAGGCCTGGCGCCAGCCGGGCTCGTCGTTCAAGCCCTTCATCTATTCGGCCGCTCTGGAAAAGGGCTTCACGCCCTCCACCCAGGTCAATGACGCGCCCCTGTTCTTCGATGCCAGCGTTACCGGCGGTTCGCCCTGGGAGCCGAAGAACTACGACGGCAAGTTCGAGGGGCCGATGCCCTTGCACACCGCGCTGGCCAAGTCCAAGAACATGGTGTCGATCCGTATCCTGCAAGCGGTGGGCGCGCAGAACGCGCAGGAGTGGGTCACGCGCTTCGGCTTCGAGGCCGAGAAGCACCCGCCCTACCTCACCATGGCCCTGGGCGCGGGCTCGGTCACGCCCATGCAGATGGCCACCGCCTACTCGGTGTTCGCCAACGGTGGCTACCGCGTGAATCCCTGGGTGATCAGCCGCATCACCGACCAGCGCGGCAAGCCGCTGGTGGAGACCACGCCCCCCAACCCGGCCGAGGCCGTACGGGCCATCGAACCGCGCAACGCCTTCATCATGAACCGCCTGCTGCAGGAGATCACACGATCCGGCACGGCAGCCCGCGCGCAGTCGGAGCTGAAAAGGCCCGACCTGTATGGCAAGACCGGCACGACCAACGACGCGATCGACACCTGGTTCGCGGGCTTTCACCCCACGGTGGCCGCAGTGGTCTGGATGGGATACGACTCGCCCAAGTCCCTGGGCGACCGCGAGACCGGCGGCGGCCTGAGCCTGCCGGTGTGGATCTCGTTCATGGAAGCAGCGCTGCGTGGCGTGCCCGTGTTCGAGCCGGCGGCGCCCGAGGGCGTGATCAACGTCGGCGGCGAGTGGTACTACAACGAGTTCGCGCGCGGCGCGGGGGTGAGCAGCATGGGTGTGGGCTCCTCCGGCGCGGGGGAGAAGCCGGCTGTGCGCCCGATGCCGCCAGCGGATGAACGCCGCAGCATCCTGGACTTGTTCCGCAACTAGGACGCGCTGAAGGTCAGGGGCTGGCCCGACTGCTCCGTCGCGCAGCGCGTGAGCCGGTCGAAGAATTCGCCGTCACCCTTGGTGTCCGTCCAGCGGGTGCCGTCAAAGCGGTAATGGTAGCCCCCGGACCGGGCGGCCAGCCAGATTTCCTGGAGGGGCTTTTGCAGGTTGATCACGATCTGGCTGCGGTTGCCGAACACCAGGGTCACCATGCCGCCGACCCGCTGGGCGTCGATGTCGGCGTCGGTGTCGTCGTTCAGACGGTCGCAGCAGGCCTCGACGCGGGCCAGCAGGGATTCGGCGCGGTCCAGGTACTCGAGGTCGGTCATTACAATTCTTTGATGTCTGCGCTGTACCGAACGATTCTAGTCACCGCCCTGGTGGGCGGCGGTCTCCTCACGCTTTCGGCCTGCGGCCAGAAGGGGAACCTGTACCTGCCGCCCGCTGCGACCGGGGCCTCCGCGCCCGCGCCTGCGGCCACGCCTGCATCCGCACCGGTACGCCCATGAGCACGACCCCGCCCTCCTTGCACGCCCTGCCCGGACATCCTCAGCTGGCGCGCCGCGGCGCCGACCTCTGGCTCGAAGGCGTGCGCCTGGACGAGCTGGCCCGCACCCACGGCACGCCCCTGTTCGTGTACTCCCAGGCCGCCATGCTGTCCGCGCTGGGGGCCTACCAGCGCGGCTTCGCTGGCCGCCAGGCCACCATCCATTACGCGATGAAGGCCAACTCCTCGCTGGCCATCCTGCAGCTGTTCGCGCGGGCCGGCTGCGGCTTTGACATCGTCTCTGGCGGCGAGCTCGAACGCGTGCTGGCCGCGGGCGGGCAGGCGTCGAAGGTGATCTTCTCGGGCGTGGGCAAGACACGCGCCGAGATGCGCCGCGCGCTGGAGGTGGGCATCGGCTGCTTCAACGTCGAGAGCGAGTCCGAGCTCGACGTCCTCGACGAAGTGGCCCGGGCCTGCGGACGAACCGCGCCGGTGAGCATCCGCGTGAACCCCAATGTGGACGCCAAGACCCACCCCTATATCTCCACCGGCCTGAAGGGCAACAAGTTCGGCGTGGCGCATGAACGCACGCTGCAGGCCTACCAGCGGGCCGCCAGCCTGCCGGGCCTGAAGGTGGTGGGGATCGACTGCCACATCGGCTCGCAGATCACCGACGGCGGGCCCTACCTCGACGCGATGGACCGCGTGCTCGAACTGGTCGAGGCCATCGAGGCGCGGGGCATTCGCCTGGCGCACCTGGACTTCGGTGGCGGCCTGGGCATCAACTACAACGGCGACCAGCCGCCCGCGGCCGATGCCCTGTGGCGCCAGCTGCTGGCCCGCCTGGACGCGCGTGGCTACGGTGACCGCCACCTGATGATCGAACCGGGCCGCTCACTGGTCGGCAACGCCGGGGTGTGCCTGACCGAGGTGCTCTATCTCAAACCCGGCGAGCAGAAGAACTTCTGCATCGTCGATGCCGCGATGAACGACCTGCCGCGCCCGGCCATGTACCAGGCCTTCCACGGCATCGAGCCCCTGCAGCAGCGTCGCAGCGAAGCCAGCCGCTATGACGTGGTCGGACCGGTGTGCGAAAGCGGCGACTGGCTGGGGCGCGACCGCGACCTGGCGGTGCAGCCCGGTGACCTGCTGGCCGTGCTGTCGGCGGGCGCCTATTGCATGAGCATGGCCAGCAACTACAACACGCGGGGCCGCGCGGCGGAGGTGCTGGTGGACGGCGACCAGGCGCACCTGATCCGACAACGCGACACGGTCGCGGACCAGCTGCGCAACGAACGCCTGGTCGGCTGATCAGCCAGGGGTCGGACGGACGGGGGGCGAGGGGCGCGGAGGCTCGCGCCACCAGCGCATGAACCGCCACCCCAGCAGCGCGGTCAGGAGGAGGGCATAGACCGCCACCTCGGTGAAGTCGTTCTTGCCGGCGCGCATCCAGAAGAAGTGCAGCAGCACCAGGCAGGCGATCAGGTAGACGGTCTTGTGCAGGGCCTGCCACCGGCGAGCGCCCAGCGACTTCACCGCCCGGTTGAAGGACGTGGCCGCCAGCGGCGTGAGCAGCACCAGGGAGAGAAACCCGACCAGGATGAACGGCCGCTTGGCGATGTCGCGCACGATGTCGGCCACCTCGAAGCCCATGTCGAACCAGGCGTACGTGAGCAGGTGCAGCACCGCATAGAAGTAGGTGAAGAGGCCGGCCATGCGTCGCAGCCGCACCAGCGGAGCCAGGCCCAGCACCACGCGCACCGGGGTGATCGCCAGCGTGATGCACAGGAAGCGCAGCGCCCAGTCGCCGGTGTCGCGGATCAGGGCCTCCGCCGGGTTGGCGCCCAGCTGGCCAGTGACAGCGCCCCAGGCCAGGACGCCCAAGGGCCACAGGGCCAGCACGAACAGCAGGGGCTTGACCACGGGGTGCAGGAGCCAGGCATGCCGCGCAGCGCGCACGGGCTGGCGGTCGAAGGCGGGAGCGCCCATGACCCGGCCTCAGTAGAACTTGCGCAGATCCATGCCGGCGTACAGCTGTCCGACCTGGGACTCGTAGCCATTGAACATCAGCGTCTTGCGGCGCTTGGCCAGCAGCCCGTCCTCGCCGATGCGCCGCTCGGTGGCCTGACTCCAGCGCGGGTGGTCGACGCCGGGGTTGACGTTGGCGTAGAAGCCGTATTCCTTGGGCGCGGATTTGTTCCAGGAGGTGCGGGGCTCTTTCTCGGTGAAGCGGATGCGCACGATGGACTTGCCGCTCTTGAAGCCGTACTTCCAGGGCGTGATCAGGCGCAAGGGCGCCCCATTCTGGTTGGGCAGTACCTCGCCATACATGCCGAAAGTAAGCAGTGTGAGCGGGTGCATCGCTTCATCCATGCGCAGGCCCTCGACATAGGGCCAGTCCAGCACGCTGGAGCTGATGCCGGGCATGGTCTTGGCGTCGGCGGCGGTGTGGAACTCCACGTACTTGGCGCTGCCCAGGGGCTCGACACGCTCGATCAGTTTGCTCAGCGAATAGCCGATCCAGGGAATGACCATGGACCAGCCCTCGACGCACCGCAGGCGGTAGATGCGTTCTTCCTGGGCGCTGAGTTTCAGGAGGTCCTCCAGGGCGTACCGGGCGGGCTTGCGCACCAGGCCCTCGACCTCGACCGACCAGGGGGTGGGCTGGAACTTGCTGCTCAGACGCGCGGGATCCGACTTGTCGGTGCCGAATTCGTAGAAGTTGTTGTAGGTGCTGGCGTCCTTGTAATCGGTGACCTTCTCCATGGTGGCAGCCCCTGCCACCGCGGAACGCCCCGCCGGCAGGGGCGCCAGCTTGCCCGGCCGCGCGGTCATCTGCGCGCGCGCGTCACGCTGCGCCCAACCCGCCAGGCCGATGCCCGCAGCACCGCTGGCCATCCACCGGATGAGATCACGCCGCTGGTGGTAGACCGTCTGCGGCGTGATCTCGCTGGCGACGGGATGAATGAATCCGTCGCGGTTCGTCTTGATCAACATGGCGCTCCTCGTGGTGCAAACCGTTCGTCACAAAGTGCGGGTTTATCACGGATCGAGGCGGGCGCGGGGTGGATCTCGGGAGAGACCCTAGGGTGTGTTTTACAGGTTGCCGTAGCTGTGCAGGCCCGACAGGAACATGTTGACGCCCAGGAAAGCGAAGGTCGTGACGGCCAGGCCGACCAGTGCCCACCAGGCGGACACCGCGCCACGCAGGCCTTTCATGAGGCGCATGTGCAGCCAGGCGGCGTAGTTGAGCCAGACGATGAGCGCCCAGGTTTCCTTGGGGTCCCAGCTCCAGTAGCCGCCCCAGGCCTCGGCCGCCCACAGCGCGCCCAGCACGGTGGCGATGGTGAAGAAGGCGAAGCCGACGGCGATGGCCTTGTACATCACGTCGTCGAGCACCTCGAAGGACGGCAGGCGCTCGGCGATGCGGCGTCGCAGGGCGATGATGCCGGCGGCGGCCAGGGCCGAGACACCGAAGTACACCGCCCAGTAATTGCTCAGGCCGCCTTCGGGGGCCTTGCGGAACACGAGGGGCTCGAAGCACAGCACCACGCCCAGGGCCCACAGGGGCGCCAGCTTCCACCAGCGGGTCTCGGTGGCATGCGACTTGATCAGGTAGGCAAAGGCCACCATGGCCGCCAGGGCGAAGGTGCCGTAACCGACAAAGTTGGCCGGCACATGCAGCTTCATCCACCAGCTTTTGAGCGCGGGGACCAGGGGCTGAATTTCATGGGCTTCGCGCACCACGGTGTACCAGAGCAGAAAGCCCACGGCCGCACTGACCACCAGCATCACGAAGGCGCCCATGGCGCGGGTGCGGTACTGCTGCTCGAAGTACAGGTAGAACAGGGCTGTCATCCAGCAGAACAGGACAAAGACCTCGTACAGGTTGCTGACCGGGATATGCCCGATGTCGGGGCCGATCTGGTGGCTTTCGTACCAGCGCACCATCGTGCCGATCAGGGCCATGCCCACCGCCACCCAGGCCAGGCCGGAGCCCAGGCGCTCCATCGTGTCCGCCTGGCCGCGCGCGAACATGCCGACCCAGTAAAAGGCCGTGCTCATGAAGAAGAGCATGCTCATCCAAAGGATGGCGGACTGGCTGGAGAGGAAGTACTTGAGCCAGAACACCGCGTCGGCGCGGGCCAGGTCCCCCTGGTAGGTGGTGATGGCCAGGAGCGAGAAGGCGGCGACGGCGACGGACAGGGCCTGCACCGGGCGCCAGAACCAGCCGATCCAGATGGCGCAGGGGATGCTGCCCAGAAGGATGCCCTTCTCGTAGACATCCATCGAGGCGTTGTAACGGTTGAATGCAAACAGCCCGCCAGCCATGACCGCGGCAGCAAACAGCCAGTCGCGCCAGTTGCGGCGGGCGAAGTAGCCTTCGTTCAAGGTCAGTGTGGAAGTGGCCGTGTTCATGGTGACGTCGGTTCGAGGAGTTGGGTACGCAGCTGCGCAAACTCGCGGTCGGTGTCCAGGGTCTTGCGGTTGGACGACAGCGCCAGGGTCGCGCGGCTGCCCGCCGGCTGCGGCGCGAGCCAGACCCACAGGCGCCGCTCGCGGACGTAGAGCATCGCAAAGATGCCGAGAATCAGCAATGCGCAGCCCAGGTAAACAATGTTGCGGCCAGGGGCACGGGCCACCTGGAAGACGCTGGCCTGGACCTGGGTGAAATCCTTGAGCTGGAAGGCCAGCGGCGCCGGGTACAGCGAGAGGTCGCTCAGGGCCAGCACGGACTGGTTCATGAAGGCCCGGGTGGCATCGGTCATCTCCAGGGGCTTCTGGCCGGCGCGCGCGCGGGCGATCTGGGCCACCTCGAAGAGCGCGCCATTGACGATGCGCACCACCACCTCACCGGCGCGGGCGCGGTCGGCCTCGGGCACGTTGCTCTCCATGAAGTCCGACAGCGCCTGCAGGCCGGACACCGGCTTGCCATTGGCGCCTGGGGCGGTGCCCACGCCCGCGAAGAGCGCCAGGGCCCGGCTGGCGGAGGCGGCCAGTTGCTGCGCGAGTTCGGGGCGGGCCGGGTCGGTAGCACGGGCCGCGTAGCGGCGCACGGCCTGCTCGCGTACCGCGGGATCGGCCAGCGCATCGCGCAGGCGCAGGAAGCCGTCGAGCGCACCGGCGTCATCGGCGGGCAGGCGCAGGTAGCGGAAGTTCTCGGCCGGCGTGTCACGCAGGCCCATGAGAAACACGGGCACCCCGTCCCCCAGGTCCACCGGCTCCATGTAGTTATGGAATTCGCGGGCCTGGCCGGCGGCATCACGCAGCTTGTAGGTGATGCTGGGGCCGACATTGCGCAGTTCCTTGCGCGAGGCCGTCTTGTGGCCCGCGCCCAGGCGCGATTCGATCGCGTCCTGCAGGTCGACCTTGCGTACGTCGGTGCCACTGGCGCTGCCCACGCCCTTGTCGCCGAAATTCTCGACGTTGATCACCCGCAGGCCGGTGTACTCCAGGGTGAGCGTGTCGGCATCGGCGCCCTGGCCACGCGCCAGGGGCGTGCTGCCGCCGATCACGCCCTCCACCTCGAAGCGCTTGCCGCCCCCGGTGAACGGCACCGCCTGCAGGCGCACGGTGGAGCCGCCATCGTCGAAGCTGGATTGGTAGATCTCGATGCCGCGGTGGCGGGCCGGGTGGTTCACCTCCACGCGCTGGGGAATGGCCTGGCCGGTCTCGCGGTCGTGGATCACGATCTCGCTGGCAAAGAGCTTGGGCATGCCGGTCGAGTAGTACTCGACGATGAACTTCTTCAGCTCGATGGAGAAGGGCAGCTCCTGCAGCAGGATGCCATCGCTCTGGTTCAGGATGGCGGTGGCCGACTGCATCCCTTCGCCCACCATGACATTGCCGCGGAAGGTGGGGTTGGTCGCGGGCAGTCGGTGCTCGGGCTTGACATCGGCGATCATGCCGCCGCCGTTGTAGGTCGTCTTCCCCCCCCAGAGCATCTGGGCGCGCACGATCAGGTCGCCATCGAGCAGCCCCCCCAGGCACACCAGCACGATGGCGCTGTGGGCGGCGATGTAGCCGAGCTTGTTGGCCGCCCCCGCCCGCGCGGCGACCATCCAGCCGGCGCCCGCAGGCCCCTCGCGGCGCTGGAGCCTGACCTTCCAGCCGGCACGCACCAGGGCGTCGCCGATGCGGCGGGCAGCGGCTTCGGGCGCATCGCCCAGTTCGCCCTGCGCACGGTGTGGGAAGGCCTGCAGGCTTTGCTCGCGGATGTTTTCCTTGTAGGCGCGCAAGTCGGCCAGGATCTTGGGCGTGTTGCGGGCGATGCACAGCGAGGTGCTGGTGACCAGAAAGGCCAGGATCAACAGAAACCACCAGGCGCTGTAGACCGCATTGAGCTTGAGGGCCGCAAACAGCTGCGCCCAGAAGGGCCCGAACTGGTTGACGTAGTTGACCGCCGGCTCGTGCTGCTTGAGGACGGTGCCGATCACCGAGGCGATGCAGATCACCGTGAGCAGCGAGATGGCAAACCGCATGGACGACAGCAGTTCCACCACCGCGCGCAGCGGGCGTGGGCCTTCGGAGACGTCAAGTCCCGGGTTGGAGGTCGTCATGGGCGAGGAGGCATCACCAAAGAAAAAGGCGGAACCCCAGAGGAGTTCCGCCTGTTAGGGGTGCGACAGCGGGAGAAATCCCGCCGCGGTCAGCGCAAGCCTGCCACGTAGTCCGAGACCGCACGGATCTCGCGGTCATTGAGCTTGGCGGCGACCTGGGTCATCTGGAGGTTGTTCTTGCGCACGCCATCCCGGAAGGCGGTCAGCTGGGCGGCGGTGTAATCAGCATGCTGGCCGGACAGGCGCGGGTACTGCGAGGGAATGCCGGCGCCGTTGGGGCTGTGGCAGCCGGCGCAGGCGGCGATCTGGCGGTCAGCGATGCCGCCGCGCCAGATCCGCTCCCCCAGGGCAACGAGTTCCTTGTCCTTGGCGAAGCCGGGCTTGGCCTTCTGGCTGGTCAGCCAGGCGGCGATGTTCTTCATGTCGGCGTCGGTCAGGGTCGCGGCCATGCCCTGCATGATGGCGTTGGCGCGCTTGCCGGACTTGAACTCCTGCAGCTGCTTGACCAGGTACTCGGGGTGCTGCTGGGCCAGCTTGGGGTTGGCAGGCGAGCCGGAATTGCCATCGGCGCCATGGCAGGAGGCGCAGGCCGCCGTGTAGCGGGCTTCTCCCTGGACCAGGTCGGGCTTGGCGGGTGCGGCGGGCTTGGCCGCCGAAGCAGCCGGGGCCGCAGGCGTGGCCGCCAGAACGGGCATCACGGGCGCCGCAAGCAGGGCAGCGGTCAGCAGGCAGGTGTGCAACTTCATGGTGTGGAGTGTCTGGGCAGGGGGGCGCGAAACCCGACGATTCTACAATGCCCCA
>JACCDO010080500.1_pt1 | contig 27799 bp, 32 predicted proteins | sample 7446101 | NCBI WGS metagenome assembly JACCDO01 (sample SAMN15323440, study PRJNA562643) | freshwater metagenome | isolation source: river surface water | place: USA:Blue River Watershed | collected 2017-08-16
ACATTGACAGACACAATTTGACAACAAAACACAAATCGGTGACACTTAGCAAACAAAAAGGAGCAAAAACCTCTTACTTCGGTTTATAATTTTTGTTCTTTTTTGTTCTATTCTTTTTAGTTTTATTCTTTTTAGTTTTATTCTTTCGAGAATTCTTTTTGTATTTTTTACCACCTATTGTCAATGGAGGAGGGGGAGGTAGTGAAGAATCTAGAGTTGGAGGTAGAGGAGGCTCTATACTGCTGCTTGTTTCCTTTTTAATAATTTGTATTTCATATATCGCCTTATCTGATCTTTCTTGGCAATGATCCGCACTTACTACGTCTGGATTTATAACAAACATTTGACCTGTTGTACTTGCTACACATTTATGTTCTGTTCTGACAAGTTCGTATAATTGATTTGTAGTATCGCCTAATATTTTTGTTATATAATCGCGTTTCACAATTCCAGAAATTACTCCAATTTTATTCATATTAAAATAAGGATTGTCCATATCTACATTTTCTCGTCTTGGAATAATGGATGTCCCAATTTCTTTACAACAATAAACTGTTTCATCATTATTTTCATAAATAGGTCTCATTTGTTCTTTGTTGATCGCAAAAAAAGATTCGTTTAATTTGAAAACTAAATTGCCTTTATCTTCATTAATAAATTGACCTACTTCTACTTCTCCTTCAATTGGTTCACTAGCTTCTTTTTTTAGACAATCAGTATATATAGTATTGGAAATACCAAGCTCTATGGTATTGGAATTATCAACCCCTCTAGTATTGGAAATACCTTGCTGTCTATAAGGTTCATCGTTATACCATTCACCCTCATATACTTCACCATTACTATAAGTCATTTTACCTTGTCCGTTTCTCTTATCATCAACCCAATAGCCTTCATATACATCACCATTGCTATATCTCATTGTTCCGTTTCCGTTTCTCTTATCTAAATTCCATGAACCAAAATATACATCGCCATTTTTATATATCATTTTTCCTACGCCTTGACACGTGGTAACGCCATGAATCCTACTTCTAAATAATTCGCCATTATAGTCGCCTCTCTCATCGCTAAACTTACCAATAAATCCGCCCATTTGTTTCTTCCTTAATGTTTTTCGTTTATTTTTCATATTGTTTTTATAATATGAAAATAATATTATTTTTACACCTTTTAATATTTCAAACGCCGATTTTTATAAAATTGATTAGTTTATACATTATATAACAATACGATATAATTTATAATGACGGAACTAAATATCCACAGCAAATATATTGATAAACGAATAAATGATATTGCCAAGAATATTGCCAAAAAATATTGTGGTAGAAAAGGACCCATAATTTCTTTAAGTACCTTTTTCAATTTATTATATAAAATATGAAAAATAACCCCGGGAAAGTTTTTTTGAAATTTCAAAATGGACAAAAAAAATGTCCAAAATCGATTTTCTAAAATACTTTATGGAAAAACGTGTTTTGTGACCATAATTGAAAATTAGCATCAGGTCACCAAAAAAATAATTCAAAATTTGTGACGGTAATTTTTTTATTTTTTATAAAATTATTTTCTAATTAACTATTATGGAGACATTCGGGGACAAAATTAAGCCAAAAATCAGCCAAATTTCAGCTTTTAAATTTTACTGTATAAATTGTGACTATGGCACATCTAAAAAAAGCAACTACGATTCACACATTATAAGTGCTAAACATTCTAGGATTACAAATGGTTACTATGAGGGACCAAATTCAGCCAAAATTCAGCCAAACTTTAGCAATTCTTTTTCTAAGAGCGAATCTTTTATATGTTCTTGTGGAAAAGAATATAAACATAGACAAGGATTATGGAGACACCACAAAATTTGTAATATCGCTTCTATGTGTAATACTGAATCAGATAATGTTATTATTTCTAATAATCCAACAGATAAAGAAGCTAATAATTCTAATGAAATTCAAGAATTGAAAGAAATTATGAAATACTTGATGAAAGAAAACTCTGAGATGAAAAATATTATATTGGAAGTTGTGAAAAATGGTACTAATACAAATAATAATAATAATATAACTCACACCAATTCACATAACAAAGCCTTTAATCTTAATTTTTTCTTAAATGAGACCTGCAAAGACGCAATGAACATTATGGATTTTGTGGAATCTATCAAGTTACAGGTCTCTGATTTAGAGAGTGTTGGGGAACTAGGATATGTCGAAGGTATTTCAAACATTATTGTGAAAAACCTAAATGCACTAGATGTAACCCAAAGACCTGTTCATTGCACGGACAAAAAGAGAGAAACAATCTATATAAAGGATGACAATAAATGGGAAAAAGATGAAGAACGTAAAATGATGCACAAAATGATAAAGAAAGTGGCAGATAAAAATGCACGTTTGTTACCGAAGTTTACAGAAAAATATCCGGATTATAAAAATTACCATTCCAAAAATTCCGACAAATACAGTAAAATCATTGTTGAATCGATGGGCGGGTCCGGTGATAATGATTATGAAAAAGAGGAGAAGATAATCAAGAATATTGCCAAAAATATTGTGGTAGAAAAATAGAATGTTATAGTGTCAAATAATTATCATTCAAAATTTTTATTCCAATTCGTCAACGACCTAAATGTGTAATTTTTTTATGTACATAAGTGACTATTGTATTTAATAATACCAAAGATAGTTGATATAAAGCTGGCAATAACATTGAGAAAACGAAACAATATGCTGCAATAGTTTCACTTGTCATTATAAAATTGTAATCAATATCAGTTATAATTTTATAAATTTTTGAATCAATTTTTTTATACACCAACCGAACCAAATAGTCTTCGCGCATTTCGTAATGCTTGCTTTTTTAAACTCAATCTTGCTGCTCTAAGCGAGCCAGTTTTCTTTAAGGTAATTGATGCGGCGTCTATTGCGGTGGTCCATTTTTTACCTGTTTTGTTTTTTTTTGATCCACGTATTTTTCTAGTTTTATTTCTTAAAATTCGTTGACGTCTTGTAGCCATATATATTTACAGTATATATTATTTGACTCATTGATTGGTACTTAATAGTTATATTTTAGATAGTATATTTTATATAATATCTAAATTACATCTTAATAATTCGAGAAAATTAGGGTGCAATTGATTTATTGATTTTGACGACTGGATGATCGTGAATGACTGCGGGATCTTCTGCGACCACCAGTTCTTGTACGTCCTGATGTGCGTGAGCGACCTGATGTTCTTGTACGTCCTGATGTGCGTGTGCGACCTGATGTGCGTCCTGATGTGCGTCCTGATGTACGTCCTGATGTACGACCTGATGTGCGACTAGATGTGCGACTACTCATTTTATATATATACGCCACAAAAAAAAATTTACAACGCTAAAATTTCTAAATTATTTTAATTAATTCCAAACTGTATTTGTTGAATGCCACCACATTTTATCTCCTTTTTCAACATTATAAATAGCCCTAAATACTTTCGTTCTAGACAATGGAACATTACAACGATATTTGTCTAAAGGATGGGGGTTTGTTTTCAATTGTGCTAAAATAGCTCTTTTAGAAATTTTTTGTCTAGATTGAATAGCGAAATAAACGAAAAAAGCTTCAAATGATAATGATTGAATTGGTAAAATGTCTTCATTTTTTAGTTGAAAATCCCGTAAATATTCTTGGCATATTGCTAAACCGGATATGTCTGCTAAATCTTCTCCGATACTAGGTTCTGCGTCGAATATAATACCATCATACGACGCAAAAACTTCATATTGCTTAATAACATCTTTTTGTATTTTTTCAAATTCTTTTTGGTCTTTTTCTGACCACCAATTATTTAATCGGCCGAACTCATCATATTTTGAACCTAAATCATCTAAGGCGTGCGACATTTCGTGTGCTATAGTAAACCCTATATGTGCTAAATTATATTCTAAACCTCTTTCATCTAAATCTACGAATGGCTTTTGTATATAACCTAAAGGTATGTATATACCGTTTTGAGTAGGAGTGTATGCCGCATTTACGACATATGCTTGTGTTCCTATAAATTTGGGCGGTATCTCTGACCAATCAATCACTGGTATATCAATCACATTTTTGCCTTCTAACTGGATTGCTTGCTCAAGTCTCCATTCCGCCATTTTTACTAAATTTCCCCAAGGATCATCATCTTTATAACGAAGCAGTGGGTCTTCTCTCAATAATTCCGGAGAACCAACCGTCAACTTAAAATGTTTTAATTTTTCTAAAGCTTTTTCTTTTGTTTTGGGTGCCATCCAACTATTACGTTTAATAATTCTGATAAATACTGTTTTCAAATCTTCGGCCATCGTTTTAACATAATTAATTGCCTGTGGATTATTATATCGTTTTATGTATTCATTACTTAAAAAAGTATTAAATAAAAATCCCATAGGAAAAATAGGTCTTATAAAACTGTCGACTTTTGTTTGCTGACCCTTTACAAAAGCCCCTTGAAATTCGAAAAAATTTTTCCACCCATTTTCGTCCCATCTACATTGCTGACGAATATACAAATAAATCCAAAATGTCCGCCATTTTGGTGTATTCCATTTTTCTAATAATAATTTTGTCCCACACAATAAATAATTTATATTGGATGTCACAAAAGAGCTAGGAATTTTTTTAAAACCTAGATGATGACAAAATGATTCCCAATCAAAGTTGAAATGTTTAAAAGCCTCTTCTTTTGATACTAGATTGTAATAATCCGGGTCGTAATCTTTTATTAATTCACAAGACATAGCATTTAATATTTCAAATTCTACATCAAAAACATCCTTAACATTAAAGCCGTGGTCCGTACCTAAAGCAATTTTAAATAATTCGGTTAAATAGTTAAAAAATTTTGTTCGATAATTAGACTTATATTTTTTATCTTCGGTTGTATCTGTATTATCATCAAAATATACATTAACATCAATTAAACTTAGTTGTGCGGGTTCTAGATAGCATTTATATATTTTTGGGTTTTTATCGTCGGGGTTAAGTGACCACACAAATGGACAACCCCAAGAAATTATCTCGTTTTTGTTAAAAAATGCTAATAGTTCCCATATATTTTTATTATCTTTCATTAAATGGTCAATATGAGACAATATTTGTGCGGATATAGTTCTAGTTTGTAATTCGGTGTTGTATATTTTAAATGAATCGTACGCGGTTTTTATACATTGTGCTTTTTTACTATCTTTTGTTAAAGGATTTGTTGTATAATCTTGTATTATTTCTATGAGTTCTCTATACACTTTATCTTGTATAATTCTAAAATCATCTACTTGTACTATGTATTTTTGATTTGATTCTAATTCATAAGCAGTTATCCATCTGTCGTTTATATAAGAGTAAAAGTCTTCGTTTGGTTGAATATTTTTAGGATTGACCGCTTTTTTTAGGTCAGAAACAATTTGTTTTTCTAAATTATAACTACTAGACACTATATTGATTTTATTTTTTTTAAACAATTCTTCCACTTTATCTTCGAATGTATTATATGTATTCGCAGACTCTTTACATACGATAGCTCGCTGATTTGGTGTTAACGTTTTAACCATTTTTAATAATTTATCTCTGTTTTTTTTTGTTTTCCTTTTAATTTTGTCTATATTTTTTATATTTTTTATATTTCTTATTTTATTTATTTGACTAGCTATCATATAAAATAATATAATATTTTAAATTATTTTATCATTTTCTTTATATTTTGTTGTCTTTATATTTGTATTGTATTGTCAAATGAATTACAAAAACTTGTCTTCGATTTTATTTAAAACAGCGTCATCGTATATTAAAGTTCCCGATGGTTTATAGGATTTTATAGGGGTATATTCTTTCTTAAGTTTAATTTTATTGTTTTGGTCTATATTTTTACTATTTAATATATAATCATTTGGGTCACTTGGTACATTGGTAATGCTTTTCATATACCCAGTTCCTTCTTCACCGTCCTCCTCAATCTTTTTACCAAATTCATCCACTACAATACCTGTTTTCTTTTTTAGTTCTGTTCTTACATACGATGGGACAAAATGCATCCACGATATGAATAACATATTTGGATGAATATACCTAACCACGAACCCATTTGTTTTAAGTTTGTCAAGTATATAAGCAATACACGCACCTTGATCATATCTAGGAACACCAATAATTGTTTCCGGAACTAGAAACCAGCAAAATTGGTCGTCGACTTTTTGTCGAGATACGGTTTTAATTTTAACGTGAATACGGTTGAGGATTTTATTAAACAACGCCAATTTATTCAAATCTTGTTGACGCTTTTTCTCGTATAATTCATCAATATTAAGTTTCTCTGAAAAGTCTTCTATATTTTCTAATGTAAATATATTTGCCATTAAATTGCTTTTAGAAAAAAACTTATTAAAATTAATGCATTTAAATAAAATAATAATAGCAAATGACAATAAAACATTTGGTTATTTCAGGTGGTGGCCCAATAATGGTACAAGTATTAGGCGCTATTCAACACCTTGAACAGAATAATTTTGTTTCAATGAAGGATATAGAAACTATTTATGGTACGTCTTCGGGCGCAATCGTCGGTATATTAATTTGTCTTAAATTTGATTGGGAAACGATAAATGATTATATTATTAAACGACCTTGGCAAGATGTCTTTCCAGTTAAAGTACAAAATATATTCGACGCTTACACCAAGAAGGGTGTTTTTGACATAAAAACGGTGGAGAAGTGTTTTAAGCCCCTACTAGATGCTAAAGATATTCCGATGGATATAAATTTGGAGGATTTTTATAAATTTTCAAATATTGAATTGCATTTTTTTTCTTTTGAGATAAATGAATTTAAAATACAAGATATTTCTTATTTGACACATCCTAAGTTGTCACTTATGTCTGCTGTTCAAATGACGTGTGGGTTACCACTATTAGTTACACCAGTTTGCATAGATGATAAATGTTATATTGATGGCGGTTTGTCTTGTAACTATCCGCTTAATTTTTGTATTGAATCAGGAAAATTACCTGATGAAATACTAGGGTTTAAAAATAAATATAACAATGATAAAAATAATAAAAATAACATAAACGATGAAACAAATCTATTGGACTTTTTGTTAGGGTTTTTATTTAAAATAATTCTCAGTGTAAATACAGACCATAATCAACCGCAATTAAAAAATGAAATTATATGTGATGCAAAATATTTAAATATAGAGGTATTACGTAGTGCGCTTAGTAATATAGAAGTGCGTCGCGATTTATTTAAAAATGGCACTGAAACGGCTACAAACTTTCTCTCTAGTTTGGTATTACAAGACAGTATTCAAGAATTGAGTGAGGGTGTCCTTTGAAGGTTTTGCATCATATTCTATGATTTGTCCATCTTTTAATAATTTAATAGTAGGATAACCTTCCACGTTATATTTGTTCATCATTTTTTCTACTTCAGCGGTTTCTTCCGAACAATTAATTTCTGTGAAAACAACTTGATAACCATTAATGGTTTTGTTTTGATATTCGGATTTTAAATCGTTCCAAATAGGTTTGGCTGTTTTACAGTGAGGACACCAGTCGGCATAAAAAAATAACAATTCTGCTTCGTTATTTCCAGCGGCGTCGAGAGGTATTTGTTCGCTATTAGGCTTATATTTAGTCTTCATTTGTGGTGCAACATAATAAAAATAGTATAACCCTGCTAAAATAGCAAATATAATACATACTACTATAATCATAATTGTTGTGTTGTTTAAATTTTTACCAGCATTTTGAATAGTTGATAAAAACCCTGGGTTGCTGCCCATAGGTAATGCTTGGTTAAATAATGGGTTTTTTGTATACATTTATATATATTCTAGAAGAAATTATGATTCTCTTTTAACGAATACAATTTAAAGGTATATTTAATATATGCTATATAGTTAAAATGTTGTTTCGAAAAAATAATGGAGAGTTGGTTGAATTAAAAAAATATGACTTCCCAAATGATAAATTATATTATGAAAAAATAATGGAAATCAAGAAACAGGTGTTATATTCTACTAAAATATCACCCTTTTTTACACAAGGAAATAATTTGCCTAAATTAGAAAAAACTCTTGATAACAAAGATTGCTAATAACCCGATAAATAGTGTAAATATATAACTGCATATAAGATTGGTGTTCAATTGTCCTTTTAATGGGTCCGAATTAGTTAATTGGGTTGCCATTTTTAACAAATTTGTCTGCTGTATATTCAAATATATTGTGTATACTAATAATATTAATGCGATTGTTTTCATAAACAATGATGTTTTGAAGAAGTTGCTTAATGGGCTAATAATAAAAAGAATAATAATAAAAATAGATGTAGCAGAACATATACATACTTTTTTTGTTTCATTTGTGAAGAGCATTAAATTAAATGGGGTTTCGGTATCCATATAAAATAAAGGATATTATAATTTTTGGATAATATCATTTTTTATTTTAGATGTATAATTGTACCGACTAAAAAGAAAAAAGAAAAATAAAAAAATGAAATAATATAGAAAAATATAACTATATACTATAATACTATATACTATATTTGCAATGTGTTCTTATGAAGTGTCTGCAGCTGGATATATAACGTCTTGTAATAAAAATTTCAAAATACATTATGATAAAAAGGGTATAAATGATATGCCCGGTAAAATATTCATAAAGAAATCTATTCCAGTAAATTATTCATATTTGGAGGTATGCGATGATAAATCGGTACAGACGCCTCCAGGATATTTATGTTATAAATATGTAAGTAAAAGCTTTAAAAATGACTGCTTGCAATTTGCTGAAGGGTTAACCATTAATAATCCATCGTATAGGGGAAAAGAGTGTATATTGCGAGAAAGTAATACAAAAATGTTGTTTGGTGATTCTGACAACGATAATATGAAAATAGCACACTTAGTAGATGCAAAACATAGTGACAAAAATGAACGAGTAAACCCAAAGATAGGTGAATCATATGCATTTGTATTGAAAAATATAAAAAAAGTAGGAGAAGCTCCATATCATATAGCGCACGTGTTGTTCAAAGATGGAACTACAAATATAACATTAGAAGCGAACGCAGGTGATACAAAAGCAAAAAAACCTAAATTTGATATGTATGACACACGCATAAATAGTGGCGCAACATTTCACGACCAAACAAAGTATGTATACGCACAAAGTTACGAAATTGATGAAATACCAATAGATGTAGAAGAATATGTAACAGTTCTTCTAGAAAAAGCGAGCAAATAAATATAAAGATTGTGGAATAACAAAATAAACTACTTGTGCAGTATACTTTAGACTGAGTTACTTGTCAAAAACAAGAAAAAGCAAACAATAATTTTTTTATATATTATTAATATATAGTAATAATATATGACAAATACAATGAAAAATAGTAATACGCGTAAAAATAGAAATACACATAATAAAACAAAAAAGAGAACATTTACAAAAAATGATTATAACTCAGGTGACGGTATGTTGGTATCGGTTTGGGGACCCGCAATGTGGCATTATCTACACACGATGAGTTTCAACTATCCAGTAAAACCAACACCTGAAGATAAAAAACATTATAGAGATTTTGTTATTAATTTACAGTACGTATTGCCGTGCAAATATTGTAGAATAAATTTGACAAACAATTTCAAAAAGAAACCGTTGCAAATGTGTCATATGGCAAGTAGAGACACTTTTTCGCGCTATATTTATGAGTTGCACGAAACTGTCAATAAGATGTTACATAAAAATTCGAATTTGTCTTTTTGCGATGTGAGAGAAAGGTACGAACATTTTAGGTCCCGGTGCACTGAGGAAAAACCCAAAGTGTTTACATTTAAAAAGACTACTACTAGAAGAAAGAAAGAAAAAGGCTGTACAGAACCGTTATACGGAAAGAAGTCAAAATGTGTAATTAATATTGTACCTCAAGAAGACAAGAGTGCCACTTTTAAAATGGACAAGAAATGTATCAAGACACGGGAATAATACGGCCTTTCACTACCTAGTAGAAAGTTGGTGCCAAACTGATGTGCTTATTTATAATAAAATATATTGAATATTTTATTATTATATTTGGTTTACATTCCAAAAGTACTAAAATCGTTTAATACTGGTTGGGGTAAATATTGATTGTCTATTGCATTATAGTTAGGTACTTTTTTGCATTCAAATGATGGTTCAGGGCAACGTTGCGGGGCTGGGCAGGGAGGACACTTGGCTTCTTTATTAGGATCGCTCATAATAACCGTTGGTGCAGGGCAGACTGGAGGAACAACTTGTGATTTCAAAATGTACAAATCTTCTTGGCCGGCAGGGATTTGACTAGCAGGAATACCTGGAGGTAATGAATTGCTATAGTCGTAATTACTTGAAGTTCCAGCTACAGTAGTTCCGTTAGGACCTTGAGCGTAGTAAGCGCTGTTACCTTGAGGCCCGGTTACTGCACCAGCAGATCCACCATAAGGACCATAATATTGACTAGATGAAGCGCCTTGATAATAGTAAGGATTGGTATCGGTAGTTCCTGCAACGGCAGTCCCATTTGGTCCTTGTGCATAATAAGCACTGTTGCCTTGTGGTCCAGTCACTGCACCAGCAGAGCCGCCATAAGCGCCTTGATAAGTATTTACGTGATATCCAGTGCTTCCATAATATTGGGTAGAAGAAGTGTTGTCAGGATTATAATAACTTCCTGATGAAGTAAAGGTGTAAGAACCATTCGATGTTTGCACATTCACTGCTTGTTGTCCATTGTCAGCGTTAACTATGGTAGCAGTTGAACCATTTGGTCCATAATAAGTGGTCGCACTTCCGTTGTTTCCGTAGTAATTGGTATAACTTTCTGTTGATGATGAAGATGTAGACGTAGACGCTGATTGTGGCGAAAAAGTCATTGGTTGTTGACCATTTGCTAATGTAACTACTAGACTTTGAGTTCCATCACTATTTGTATTTACTACGACTGAACCACCATTTTGTCCATAAAATGTATTTCCACTTGCTAATTGGGTAGACGTCCCTTCGTAATGATTATAATTATCATATTTTATATTAGAAGCGGTAGATGCACCGTTGGTAGAAGCCTTGTTATCGGTTTGCTTATTGGTATGATTCGTGGTAAATGTTCCTGAAAAATTACCAGTAAAGCCTTCACTTCCACAATTACCTCCTAAAAATGAACATAAAACTAGGCCTAATAATAAAATTAAGAAAAGAAATAATGCTTCAGTATTCATTGTATAATTTATAGTGTGAAAAAAGTTTATAACTATATTATATTTAAAAATTGATTGAATAATTATTATACAAACAAATTATATCTAATATGAAAACTGAGTACGAATGTGCTGAAATTATTGATGACTCTGACGAAGAATATATCCTTTTACCAAAACCCAAAACTAAAAGTAAAACAAGAAAACCCAAAGCACCTGAACCAGTATTAAAAAAATGCTACAATGAAGATGCTAGTGTATATGAAATTGGAGTAGATGAAGTTGGCAGAGGACCGTTATTTGGCAGAGTTTACACAGCTGCTGTAATTTTACCTAAAGATGACAGTTTTGATTGTTCAAAAGTGAAAGATAGTAAAAAATTTCATTCGAAAAAGAAAATAGAAGAAGCGGCGAATTACATAAAAGAACACGCCTTGGCTTGGTATATAAGTTTCGAAGACGAGAAAACCATTGATGATATTAATATTTTACAAGCAACTCAATCTTCAATGCATAAATCCATATTAGAGGTTAAAAAACAATATAATAAAGTTCTTAAAGATAATGGTAAAGAAGAGAAAACAGATTTCTCGTATAGTTTATTAATTGATGGTAATTATTTTAAACCGATTACTTATTTAAATAAGAAAACAAACAAGATAGAAACTATCCCACACGTAACGGTTGAAGGTGGAGATAATAAATACGCTTCTATTGCAGCGGCATCTATATTGGCAAAAGTAGAAAGGGATAAATACATTGATGAGTTATGCGAAGAAAATCCTACACTAGCAGAATATTATGGTATAGATTCAAATAAAGGTTACGGAGCCAAAAGACATTTGGATGGCATAAAAGAGCACGGTATAACTATTTGGCACCGCAGAAGCTTTGGAATTTGTAAAAACTATGTGTAACATAGCATACCACTAAAATAAATAAAATTGACAATAAAAAACTTTTTTACTATACTACATATATTAACTCATTGAACAAAAGCTTAAACTCTTAATTGGATATTTATTTATAATCTAATATAATGCGCGTGTTAGTTTTTGATACAGAAACCACTGGACTTCCACAATCAAAAATAATAAGCCCTGATACGTTGAAATTATGGCCCCATATAGTGCAGTTTAGTTATGTTATTTATGATACAGATACGAATGATATTATATCCTCAATTGATAATATAATAAAAGTAGGAGAAGGAATTGTTATTTCAGAAGGTTCAATAGAACTACACGGAATAACTAAGGAAATATCACAAACTAAAGGCTGTAAAATTAGTAAAACAATAAATATATTCTTTAATTATTTAAGAAAAGTTGATATATTAGTTGGGCATAATATAGAATTTGATATTCAAATGCTGAAAGTTGAATTATTACGACTTATTTATTCCGATTCACTACCGGATGAAAAAAGTAGAAAATATAAAAATTATTTGTATGATTTGTCAAATTTTGAAAATATATATTGTACAATGAAAAATTCTATAGACTTATGCAGTATCAAGGTACTAGACAAATTTGGCAAGGAATATAATAAATACCCAAAACTGATAGAATTACATAAATACTTGTTTCATACTACCCCTAGTAATTTACACAACTCATTTAATGACATATTAATAACCCTTCGATGTTTTATAAAGATAAAATATGATATAGACTTGCTTGAAAAGTGTGATAAATTTATTGAGAAAACAAAACATATTCAGCTATTATAGAAAAATCTAAAAAATAAAAATAAATTTATAATGCGAAACTCGTTATAAATTTATTTTTTCAACGTCATTCTTAAGGTTTAAGGTTTGGCTCCGCAACCTAGAGATCCCTTTGGACATTTTTAACCAAAGGTAGCGTTGCTTAAAGGTGGATATTAAGCAGAGCAACTTTCGCATATTTCATCTCGTTCACTGCTATTGTTTTTTTGCTCCGGTTCAATAGTAAATTGTTGCGCCTGATGCTTGGCTTTTCTCCTTAGGTAATAAATACCCGTCTTAAGGCCTTGTTTCCAAGAATAAAAATGCATAGAGGTCAAGGAATTATATGTTGGATCTTCTAACCACAGGTTCAAACTTTGGCTTTGGCAAATATATGCGCCTCTATCAACTGCCATATCAATGAGATGTTTCATAGGCATTTCCCAAACAATTTTGTATTTGTTCCTAATCTCTTCCGATATCATAGACAATTGTTGGACAGACCCTTTATTCGCTATAATATTATTCTTAATTTGTTCATTCCAATGACCTAACTGTATAAGTTCCTTCATTAAATATTTGTTTACTACCACAAATTCGCCAGCCAATGTGCGTCTGCTATACAAATTACTAGTAATTGGCTCAAAACATTCATTATATCCGAGTATTTGAGATGTTGATGCTGTGGGCATTGGAGCAACTAGTAGTGAATTTCGTAATCCATTTGTTATAATAGATTGTTTTAAAATACTCCAGTCATAACGGCCTGGTACGGGTTCTTTATTCCACATATCAAATTGTAAAATTCCTTGTGAAGCAGGGGACCCATCGAATGAACTATATGAGCCGTGCTTTATTGCTAATTCATTACTTTTTTCTAAAGCAGCGTGATAAATAGTTTCAAAAATAAATTTATTTACTTCTTTTGCTTCATCGGAATGAAATGGTATATTCATCATAATAAAGGCATCTGCTAATCCTTGAACACCAATACCAATAGGTCTGTGTCTAAAATTACTCGTTTTTGTTTTTTCGGTAGGATAAAAATTAATATCAATCACACGGTTTAAATTATTGGTTACAACTTTGGTCACGTAATGTAGTTTTTCATAATCGAATTGTTTAGTTTCTTCATTTACAAAAGCTGGTAGCGCAATACTGGCTAAATTACAAACAGCGGTCTCTTTATCGTGAGAGTACTGTACTACTTCGGTACATAAATTTGAGCTTTTTATAGTGCCAATATTTTTTTGATTTGATTTCTCATTACAAGCATCTTTATACAAAATATAAGGTGTTCCTGTTTCCATTTGTGAGTCCAAAATTTTAAACCATAAATCGCGAGCGTTTACCGTTTTTCGCATTTTACCTTCAGACTCGTATTTTTCATATAGTTCTTTAAATTGCTCTCCATATACATCGGATAAACCAGGACATTCGTGTGGACAAACAAGAGACCACTTTGCATTTTCCTTTACACGCTCCATAAAAAGGTCCGGAATCCATAAAGCATAAAATAGGTCACGCGCCCTTAACTCTTCGTCGCCGTGGTTCTTCTTCATCTCTAAAAAATCTTCTACATCCGCGTGCCAAGGTTCTAAGTAAATAGCAAACGAACCATTACGTTTTCCACCTCCTTGGTCAATGTAGCGCGCAGTATTATTGAATACACGTAACATTGGCACCAATCCATTAGATGTTCCATTAGTACCAAGAATATGGGTACCTTTTGCGCGAATATTATGAATATGCAGACCAATACCTCCTGCATATTTTGAAATACGTGCACAGTCGTGTAATGTATTATAAATTCCGTCCAAACTATCGTCTTCCATTGCAATCAAATAACAACTTGATAATTGTGGTCTAGGTGTTCCGGCGTTAAAAAGAGTCGGAGTAGCGTGAGTGAAGAATTTTTGCGACATTAAATTGTATGTTTCTTTTACCATACGTAAAGTTTCTTCTTGATTATCGGCTTTTAAATCTCCGTGAATACCTATAGCTACACGCATCCACATATGCTGCGGACGCTCCACAATCTTATTATTAATTCTAAATAAATATGCGCGTTCCAATGTTTTAAACCCGAAATAATCAATTAAATAATCTCTATTATAATCCAACATTGCATTAAGCTCTGCAGCATAGTAATTTGTAAAATCCCATAATTCTTGGGATACAAGCGGTTTATTTTCTCCTTTAAAATTTGTAAAATTGTACAAATCCCTCATAACAGTAGAGAATTCGGTATCTGTATTCTTTTGATGATTTGAAATAATGATGCGTGCACCTAATACTGCATAATCAGGATGATTTGCTGAAAGAGCAGCACATTGTTCTGCAGCTAGCTCGTCTATTTTGGCGGTAGGTATCTTATCGTATAATTGGTCAATCACTTTCATTACCAACGATGAATAATTTATATGAATACCCGCTTCAAATCCTAATTTTTTTACTCGTTCTAGAATTTTATCAAAGGCGACTTCTTGTAATTGTCCATCACGTTTAGTTACACGCATTTCTGTAGAAGTTTCCATTATTATATATTTTGGCTGTTTAGTTTTAAACCAGTTTTATAAAAGAAATTATATACAAAATATTATTATATAAAATATATATAATAATATATATGAAACAAGTTGTATTATTATTTATTATTTTAGTATTAGCATTAGGAATACCTTTCTTCTTAAAAAAATTCGACATATTTAAGAAATTTGAAGGCTATACAAATTACACTTTAGACCAAGCAAACGGTCCTTATCCTAGTGCTCAAACAGAGGTTTTAGTACAAGATACGTATCCAGCAATAGGGAAAAACGAAATATCGAATAACAATGCAGATGATATTTGGTGGCATTACCCAGTATTTCAATTGGGTTCTTACAAGCAAATCACCAATAATATCCGATATCCGAATAATCCTGATGAAGGTACGTGTATGCCTGCGTCAATGTGCGGAGCTTTATATCACGAAAAACAATTAAAGAGTAACTATGTAGAACCATTACCACCCGTTAATCCTGAATGTGGAACACGTATAGGTTATTTCGAGACCGATGTCAATTTACTACCATTTAGAACCAATATGCAAAATATATTATACTAGGCAACTTTTTAGAAAAGTTGCGCAAAACAATGAGACAACTTTGAATAACTTCTCTAAACATTTGTGTCTACTACAATGATCTTATTTACTTTTAGTAGGCAACCTTGCTCTTTTTCTACAAAAGGCTTCAATGTGTCTTTCTTTGGTTTTTTAACGGGTGCCCTATGTTCATAACCGCTAATCCTTTCTTCTTCAATTGTCTTCCACACTTTTTCCAATTGTCCAATATTATTTTTAAACCAATCTTTATTTCTCGATACCAATACACAACTGAGTTTCTCAAGCTTCCAATAAATAAATTTTAAAAAAATATAATTATATGGCGCACCTTCGTATTTTTCTAATTCAGTTTCTTCCCATACTTTAATATCTTGTTGACTCGTTATTTCCAAGGGTTTATATTTATAAAATGGTTTACCATCTTTTGTATGAAAATATAAAATAATTCCCTTTGTTTTATCATCCGCAGAAATAGTTAATTGTTTATTTTCAACACTGGTTGCGTTAGATAAATCATCAATTTTACTATCATTAATGAACGCCTCTTCGTCGGGATATTCTACAAATTTGGTTTCTAAAAAATCGCAGTCGTCTAAATCACACACTTCCATTTGTAATTGCATTTGTATCCAATACTCTTTCTTTGGAATTCCATTGATATCACGACTAACAACATTTTTAATTTCCAGCATACGTCCATATCGTTCAGATTCCTTATTGACAATAATACCATCAGGGGATGCTCCTAAAAACTTATACACAGGGTGTTGAATACATCCAAAATCTTCTACTTTTGTTTTATATTCACTTTCATAAATCATTACAGTTAAAGGTTCATATTTTTGCCCCCAATGTAACGGTGTATTCGTGTTGACCATCTTAATTTCTTCTTCAACGTCAGTATTTGCAGCTTTTAAAGGTTGACATTTTTCATAAATTAGTTGATTTATAGATGATTGTGTTTCAAATGCTTTCCACGCATTGCTGGCCGTAATTAAATTCCATCGCATCTGATACCATTCAGGGGTTCTTTGCTCCGGTTGAGGTATGTCTCGCAAAGCCTGTATTTTTTTTTCTAATGCATCTATTTCTTCCGCATCATTTTCTTTAAAAAAATGTTCACTAGATCTTTCGGGATAAAAGGTAGTAATAAAAATATAAAATGCGTCTTCCAAAAGGTCATTCATATCGTCTTCAATATCTTCGCTATTCATTAATGATTCGCTTTCAATGTAATCTTCTATTTGGATATAAAATAAGTCTTTTATTTCTTCTAATAAAATGTCGTGAAAATTTGGTTCTGTAAATGTATGTGGATTCTCTTCCATATATTCATCCATTAAATGTAAAGCGGTTTCGACTAATTCGACCGCATACTCTTCGGTAAATATTGACGGTTCTTCTTCAAAAATTAAGAAATTGGTAATATCTTCCAATTCTTCTAAATCAGATAGAAACATTTAACTATATATATTACATTAAATGTTTTTAATATTATATGTATTAACATTTAATGTAACTGCTTTTTACATAACTACTTCAAGTATATAACTTTTAACTCAAAATATTGACAATATTGTTCAAATTAAAAACTCCTAATCCTGAAGCTATATCAAACCCTTGTTGTGCACGGTATGTAGTAATGGATCCTGATACAACATCAAAAAATTTATTTTGGTTATTATAAAGCAATGTCTGTATTGTATTTGATTGGTTTTGTACACTTGTAAACAATGTTTGGTTATTATTTAATCTATTTTGTGTTATCAATGACAACATACCAGCATAAATTGGTGCAGATAAAGAAGTTCCGCCAACAGAAGACAATCTCCCGTTTATAACCGCATAACCAGGAGTTTTGGGGTCGGCTACACAACTCACATCCGGAGTAATTCGTAGATTGTTAGTGGAAATTGTTGGCTGATATGATGGTTTTGAAAATGAGAGTGAATAACCACAACCCGCGCTGCTCCAGGCTGTTTCATTTCGTCTAGTATTATCATTATTTACATATAACGATGTTCCGCCAATTGATAAAACATTTGTACTAGAAGATGGAAAACTGGTTTTTTTACTGTCACCGCTGGAAGCTACATATATTGTTTTAGTATTTGAGAAATAACTATTTAGAGTAGATAACCCACCTGTATCAAGTATTCCAAATGACATACTCATTATATCAGTATCTATTTGTGGACTAAAATTATTTCTATTATTTGCAAAATTAATAGCTGAAAAAATATCGCTAAATTTATTCGAGGCAGCCAATATAACCCTTATCTCAGCATAAGGATTTATGGAATACGCCCATTGCACATCTAATGTTGTTTCCGTGGCCCAATTTTGAGCGTTTTGTTTTGAAAAATTAAAAATCTTCATATTACACGAAGGTAAACCAAAATAATTCCCAAATTTGGTTACATCGGTTAACAAGTTTGGACAGCAATATGCTGATATAATTGTAATGATTGGCTTCCTTGCACCGTTTAGAGGTTGGATAGTATCTATCGAATATGCTTTTTTAATTTGCGCAGGACTAAATGGAATAATGGCTTTTGTTGTGATGTCCGGCTGAAACAATACATCTGTATTTTCTTCATACTCTAAATCTTGGACTATATGGAATGTTTGCATAGTTAAACCATTAAAATCATATGATTTGTTCGTATTAAAAACACATTTAAATGTCATATTCAAATCAGGAGAATTTCTATTACAAAACTTAAATTTACGTGTAGTGGAGGCCATTGTATTACGCAAATTTCCTAAACAAACCGCTTGGGTTGTTCTATTACTTGTTTGATTATTTCCAGTTGTGTTAAATCCTAATTTCATTCTTAGCTACAATATTATAATATTATAATATTTTAGTTATCATCAATATCAGAATCATAATCTTTTACTGTCTGCGCTACAATTTTATTTTTAATAGATCCTTGACCTTTTTTGGGGGCAAGTGATTTTAACGTTGAAATACGTTTATCTACATTTTTTAATGTAAAATGTTTATTCGTTTTAGTATACACTAACGCGGGTATTTCTTTGACAATACCAGTAGTTTTGTCATAAATAACATCTTTTACCCTAGATAATTTTTTCTTATCAAGACTATCTTTTAAAAATACAGTTAAAATTTTACTTTCTTCTTCGTCCAGTAGTTTTTCCTTACTATAATTGTCTACAAATTCTAATAATTTTTTAGTCTTCATTGTTTTATTTAATTTACACCATGGTTCAATACTGTTATTATTCTTTTCATTCTCTAAAAATTTGTCTAAATTAGTGAGGTCGTTTGATGACTTTGTTTCAGTTAATGGCGCGCCATTCAATAACATAGTTTTATATTTAATATTTTTTAGTTCTTGACATTCCCCGGTAGTGACACTGGTTTCCTCCATTTTATATATAATATATAGTGTTAAGTTTAACTCAATTTCACAAAATATATATTTAATAAACAAATTTTATATGAGTTTTATAAATATATATTGTAAATAAAAAATATAAAATAAATATAGAACAATAATACATATGGATATAACTTCAAAAAAAATAAACATAACAGGTACAAATAACAGATATGAAATGAAAAAATTAATCAATAAAACCGACGTCAAAGAAATTAAAAAACGCATATCATCGTCAAATTGGAATTTGTCAAATCAACAGTTTGAACACAAGAATCAAATGAAAATGCTAATAGATATATCAAATAATAACCTAACCTATCTAGATGATGTAACGAAAATTGCCGTTCAAGAAATCAATAAAAAAATATCTAGTTATAAACAACAAGATAAATTTAAAAATATGCTTTCTCAAGAAAAATTCTTAACGTTTGAGTCTGTTATAAATAAAATGATAGAATGTGAATTAAAATGTAGATATTGTACAAATGAGATGAATGTTTTGTACGATGTCTCGAGAGAATTAAGCCAATGGACTGTGGACAGAATTGATAATGACATTGGTCATAATATTGATAACTATCATTTGGCTTGTTTAGATTGTAATTTGAAACGAAGGAGAAGAACAGATGAAAAATTCTTATTTACAAAACAATTAAATATTATAAAAAAATAAGAAAAAGATCGATAAAACGGCGACTGAAAAAAGGGCACTGAAAAAAACGCACCAAAATAAGTTTATTAATAGTATTTTAAACATTTTGTAATATTATTGATATGGAATGGAAATGGACAAAAGGTGAACCTTATGAAAGGTCAAGAAGATTAAAACACGTACAAGAATTAGAAAATAAAGAATTTAGCAAAGAAATGGACACATCTGCTTACACATCATCCTTAAACTATGATGAAAATACGTGGGAAATATTAAACCAAACCAATGCAGGCCCGGGTTTTAAAGTTTCAAACAAGAGAGAAGAATTAGATACCAAAATAGCTGATAGAGATATGGTACAACAAATAGGTTTTAACCCCTTTTTTGGTGAAACCAGTTACGTAAATGATGTATCAATTAGAGACCAATTTTTAAAACCAATTAATACTACACAGGGATCTATGAGAGCAAGTGCAACACAGTAATGTTTGCATATGTAACATCGTTTATGCTAAAGATTTACTACACATAGAATATAATAATCTATTTACAAAATAAGCAATGAAAGAATTGAACAATAATAAAAGTCCACTTGTAAATGTTCTAAAATTTAATCTTCCGAAATTTTTAACAATGAATACAACTTCTATTATGATGGTTAAAACCAAAATAGCAAAGAATAACATTGTAAAAAAGAGAAAATAATTACACGCTTCTTTATTCAAAGGGCCAAAATAATTACTCATAAAATCTGACATTTATATATAATAGGTAGTTAAAAAAATACTCAAATGCATAAAAACAAAAACAAAAAGAAAACAAAATATTATACGATGAAATAAAATTAATAATTTTCCATATAAAAGACTTAAATAAATTTTCAACATTTAAACATAATGAACGCTGCTATAGCTAATTATACAACTCAAAACGAATTATTACTAAATAACTTAATGGACTTTTATAAGAACGACTACTATTTAAATAGAATGCTAAAGATTATTACAGGAGAATCCAAAATTTCACTCCGTATTGTCGATTGGTTTGCAACCAATTATGCCAAGAAAAATTATACATTATATCCAATTACTACCTCAAATGGCGATACCATCCGATTTAAGGTTTATTTCGATTATAAGCTCAAACTGAAAGCATATAGTAAGAAACGTTTTGATCCATTTTGTCGCTGGGATAGGATAAGCATTCCGTATAAAAATGGTACCAGTATTGAGACCACAATTGGCCAATTAAACTTTTTTAAGTGGGCTATTGAAAATAAGGTAATTGAATACATAGAGGAAAATTATGATACCATTGAAAAGGATATGAATAACCGTAACAGTACTTCCAAAAGAAAGGAAACCGTTGTAGACAATTCAAAGACGCGAAAAAAGCGTGAGGAGTTGTCAATTTCAGCTACAAAAAGCATTAAAAAAGAAGAAGTCGAAATCGTAGTCCAATTTCATTAGAGGGTTTGCTTTTGGTTGTTAAAAGATAAATCAATATTGTAAAATAATACACTAAAATATTTATAATCAAGTGTGTATAAATATTTAAAAATCTATATAATAATAATGTATGGGGAATTCTCAATCAATACAAAAAATAAATTATGAAGACATACAATATGTAATTAAAAATTCCGAAAATCATATTTTAATAAATACATTAAACGATGGGGAGCAAGACTGTTTAATACAAAATACCGTCAACATTCACAAGGAAGTAGAACTAATCAACCGGTTAATTAAAATTGGTAATAAGCAACTAAAAATAATAATTTACGGTCGCAATTGTAATGATGAAAAATTATACGCAAAATATAATCAACTCTCTTCTCTCGGTTTCTACAATGTATACATTTATATGGGTGGATTATTTGAATGGCTGATGTTGCAAGATATCTATGGTAATTCTGAGTTTCCTACCACAAAAAAAGAACTAGATATTTTGAAGTACAAGCCCAATAAGGTATTAAATGTGCATTTGTTGGAATATTAGCTTATGTTATTTTATATATTTTATATATGGGTGGTATTTTTAACTATTTGATGTATTTATTTTCGGATTGCTGTAAATATATGAGTGAACCTGAGTATAAAGAAATTATTGTTAAACAACAAACTATGTATGACCAATATAGCGAGAACTATTCACAAGACCCCTTGTGGCAAGATAGACGAATGATGTCGTTTTATATTTTTAGACCTATAAATAATGAGAAGGCTGAGTAAATAGTTACTATATCAAAACTATAAAAATATGCAATAAATAAAATACTTATTTATATATTATGGACAAATATATTAGTCAAAAAATATTTATACTTTGTTTGTTTATAGCATTATTGTTAAGTTTTTATTTCTTTATCGATATATTGGTATTCAAAAATAAAGATCATTCACCATTATTTAGCACTTGGCAATTTCCTATGTTACTTGCCATATTTGTAGACACTATTTACGGATTATAATCCATAATCGCTATATTTGATAATTGATCTGCGCGTTTGTTTAGATTTCGTAAAACGTGTTCATAATATATTTTTTCAAAGTTAGTTTCTAATTCTTTTGCTGTGTTATAAAGGTCGATTAAATTGGGCGATGTACATTTATATAACCCTTTCATTTGATTTATAACTAACTGACTATCACCTTGAACGTGTAAACTTTTTATACCATATTCGGCCGCTTGTTGTAATCCTAATATGAGACCAGCATATTCGGCGCGATTATTTGTTGCATTTTCTCCTACAAAGAAACTCTGCGTCCATATTTCGTTATCATTATGATATATAACGGCACCGGCTCCACATAAACCAGGGTTTCCTTTACTACATCCGTCAAAATTCATTCGATAGTCAAAGGATGTGCTATCATCCAAGTCTAATTTAGGAAATAAGATTATTTTTTTTGGTCTAATTTCAGGTAGCATTTTATTTAATGATAATAATGTAAGTTTATTTTATTCAATTTTTTCAATAAATACCAAATTTACTGAAAAAAGTACTATACACAAAACAATGTTGTTATAACAATATACTTTTCAAATTTTCTAGATCTTTATTGGCTTTTCTATGTAATTTTAATGATTCTTTTTTTGCATAATCAGTTGTAAAGAGTTTTTGTCGTCTCATTTTAAACACACGTCTATCAAATAGTTTACAAGCTTCTACTAATGCTTCTGTATAGTCAGTATTATTACGGTACATATCATACATTATACAACGGTCTATATCATATGCAGCTAATAGATCCGCTTCACGCACAATATGATAAGCCAATTGATATTCGCCCATATTTGGATAACCATTTGCTTTTACTTTAGAATAAGACATTGTTCCTATAATATTTCCCATTATTTCTAGCTCCTGGGGAGTCATATAATCAGATAAATGCACTTGTAAATGTGCAATGCCCTCTTTTTCAACCATATATTTTTTATCACACATATCGTGTGCAATTGCAGCACTATAAATAATCGCTTGTTGATTTTCTAGATACGGGTGTTTTATTACTTCGTTGTCATATATTTTTTTGGCATATCCGTAAACCTCCATACTATGCTTTAATGCGTGTGACTCATCTATTTTATAAATAGCACTAGTATCAATAACAAAGTCGAAACAATGATTTATTAAATTTATAAGCGATACCGCACTAGCCAATAGTTTCATTATATAAATTGCCTTTATAATTATAATTTTATATTTTATTTAAGCAACTATTTATAGTCAATTTTATTTATAATAAATATTTGTATTTATATATGAAAGGGTTTTTCAAATATTCAAATATTAAAAAAATATTAGTCGTGTTAACATTTTTTATTATTGTATATTTTTTATATAATATATTGAGTTTTAATGGCAAAATACAAGAAGGATTATCGTCACAAGGCACATCTACAACGGCATATATTCTTATAGCTATTTTTTTAGGCATCCCAATTTTATATGTATTAGTCACGCCAATATTGGATTACTACAACGATAGATCGATTTATCCAAAACAGATCTAATTTTTGATTACTAATCTCTACCAAATCAATTTATAAAATCAATTTGTTATAAATTTATTAATCTCAATAATCCATTCCTCTACCTGTTTTTCATTTTCATAAATATCAATATTTCCGTCTAAAACTAATTGGTCGTGACACACGCAATGTAGTTCGGATTTATCCAACATACTATTGTGATAGTCATTGCAACTATTTAAATAATCCAACGGTATATTCCCTTCTCCGTCTCTTGCCCGTTTCATTATTCTAGAATGACAATTTTCCGGTAATGTTTTAACATATACTATTTTGTGCACTGGGAATTCTTCTGAAAATGTATCAAACCAATTCAAATAAATCTGATAATTTATGTCTTCTATTTTACCACTATCATAAAGCATCTTGGCAAATACCATTTTATCAGTATATAAACTACGTTCGGTTATTATTATTGTTTTTTTATTATCTTTTTTAGATTCTATTGTTTCTGACGCTTGAATATTTTTTAAAGTATCTCGTAAAACCTTTAATCTTGAAACATACGCCATCATTTGAAATGGAAATGAATATTTTTCCTGATTTGCATAAAATTTTTCAAGAATAGTGACACCTTTTTTGTCTTTAATTTTTTCCCATTCGTCGACCGGCTCTTTTAAAAACACTATATGTGCTTCATTTGTATAATGCTTTCGTAAATTTGCTAATAAAGTTGATTTACCGGATCCGATATTTCCTTCAATAGAAACAATTATATATGACATTGTCTGTATAATTATATTATAATAACAGTTTTATTTATATGTATATTTTATTAACAATATTAGATTTCAATTTTAAAAAAAAATGATATTGAAATAAACTTAAAAGAATAACTACAATAATAAGATACTTACCCTTTACTCAATAAATGGACTTAAAACAAAGAAAACTCAACCGTTCTGAATGGAATTCAATCGAAGTTTCTGTTAGTAAATCAGAAATCGATATTCTGAATATGATTATTAAAGGTTATCACGATGTAAATATTAAAATAAACAATAACAATTCTATATTTACGTTTTTAAAAATAGAATACTCAGAGAAAATGGAAGACTACATATATAATAAATATTTGCGCGAAAGAAGCGATAGAATTGAAAACGAATTGAAAACTATAAATTTGGAATATAAAAAAATGAAAATAGATAGCGAAACCAAATTAAATTCGGCGGATAAAGTACGTCTAGAGCGGTTTGATGAGAATTCTTTAAAAAAGAATGATATTTACGAATACACATTATTAACTCATATGGAGCAAATTATATACAATAAAAAAACCGCAAATAAAAAGGGAATACACTTTCACTATTTCACACTATATAAATTAATAAGAAACAATATAGTTAAGTTAAATCGACATATTAAAGAATTGGCCAGTCGAATATTGTCCATTTTTGAAAATGATATTGATAAGGCAATTATAATAGAAAATGGTGTTGAGATTATTGAAAAAAACGAAAGTTTATTAAGATATGGCGATTTGACGTTATACGAACATCAAAAGGATATATTTACTGCGTGTAAAAAACCAAACCCTAAATTAGTGCTATATATGGCGCCTACGGGTACTGGGAAAACACTTACGCCTATCGCACTTTCAGAACAAAAGAAAATCATATTTGTATGTGCAGCAAGACACGTAGGTTTGGCTTTGGCAAGAGCAGCTATTTCAGTAAATAAAAAAATTGCATTTGCATTTGGTTGTGCTAGTGCCGATGATATTAGACTGCATTATTTCGCAGCAAAAGAGTTTACTAGAAACAAAAGAACTGGTGGAATAGGTAAAGTTGATAACAGTGTTGGTGATAATGTCGAAATAATGATTTGTGATATTAAATCGTATTTACCAGCAATGTATTATATGCTTGCTTTCTTCAAGGCGAATGATATAATTATGTATTGGGATGAACCGACGATTACATTAGATTATGATGAACACGAATTTCATACTACTATACGAAAAATTTGGAAGAAAAATTGTATTCCAAACGTGGTGCTTTCATCTGCTACCTTACCTAAACAAAACGAGCTTACTGAGACGTTGCCCGATTTCTTGAATAAATTTTCGGGAGCCGAAATATGTAATATTGTAAGCCACGATTGTAAAAAATCTATTCCAATAATAAATAAAGATGGATTAGTAGTATTACCTCATTATTTACATAGTGATTATAGTAATATACTCTCGGTTGCTAAACATTGTAACGACTATTTAACTCTATTACGATATTTCGATTTGAAGGAAGTTGTTAATTTTATTACCTATACGTTAGCAAATAACTATGGAAATGCAAAAACGAATTTGGATCGCCATTTCGAAACATTAGACGATATTAATATGAAAAACATTAAAATGTATTATGTCTATTTACTACAAAATATTATACGTGATAAATGGGATAACATATATAATCACTTCAAAGAAATAAGACGTCCACGAATATTAGAAAACAATACCATTGACCCTAAAGGAAATAAAAATAACAAGGTTGCTACACAAACGCCTTTGGGTACATCAGGTGTATATGTTACTACCAAAGATGCTTATACTTTAACAGACGGTCCGACTATATTTATTTCAAATGATATTGAAAAGATTGCCAAGTTTTGCATACAGCAAGCGAATATACCGTCTGTTGTGATGGAAGATATAATGAAAAAAATCGAATACAACAATGTTATTAACGAAAAATTACATTTATTAGAATCAGAGGTAGATATTATTAAAGAAGCTGCTGATAGAAAGGTAAAAAATGAGGTGTCTGAGTTTCACGGTGGCCAAAAAGTTACGGGTAGAAATAAATCAAACAAGGATCCTAAAAAAATGAGTAAAGATATTCCTCCGGAATTCGAGAATAAAGGGGCTTTGTCAAAATTAGTGCAAGAAATAACTTCCTTAAGAATGATGATAAAATCTGCCGCATTAAATGACACCTTTATTCCAAATAGAAAGATGCATTTAGATAAATGGGCGGAAGGAATTAAGAGCAATTCCTCTTTCACTAGTAGTATAGATGAAAAGTTTGTATCCGATATAATGGCTTTAAAGGGCGTTGATAATTCTTGGAAAGTATTACTTATGATGGGTATAGGCGTATTCATAAATCACGAAAATATAACTTACACTGAAATTATGAAGCAATTAGCAGATGAACAAAAGCTGTTTATGATTATTGCTTCCAGTGATTACATTTACGGAACTAACTATCAATTCTGTCACGGGTTTCTAAGTAAAGATTTGAATCTTACACAGGAAAAAATTATCCAAGCGATGGGTCGAATTGGAAGAAATAATGTGCAACAAACCTATACGGTAAGATTTAGAGATGATGAACAGATTTTAAAATTGTTTACGTCGGAAACGGATAAACCGGAAATTATAAATATGAACCGCTTATTTAATACGCGCAAGGTGGTTTGGGAAAATAATCAATATAACGAGATAGATGATGATATTGAAGATGATGCAGGAACAACACAACATAATATATTAGAAAATAAAGATAAAGTAGAGATGGATGATGACGATTTTGACCCATATGATGAAGAAGAAAATATCATAAGTATAAATAAAAATACAAATAAAATTCAGCAATTAGATATAGTTGAGTATGAATAAATTAATTGAC
>JACCDO011657651.1_pt1 | contig 27798 bp, 17 predicted proteins | sample 7446101 | NCBI WGS metagenome assembly JACCDO01 (sample SAMN15323440, study PRJNA562643) | freshwater metagenome | isolation source: river surface water | place: USA:Blue River Watershed | collected 2017-08-16
AATCAGCGAAAAATTACTGTAGAAGGCTACAATGAGTAGTGCTATGTGGGACGTTGGTAAGCAGATTGCGCTAGGTTACAAAAATGGAGCAGTGTTGAGAGTTAAAATGGTTAATTTTCTTACTTATGATGATTGTGAAGTTTTTCCTGGCCCAAGACTAAATGTCATACTTGGCCCAAATGGCACTGGAAAAAGTACAATAACCCACGCAATTTGTTTAGCATGTGGTGGAAGTCCAGCTATATTAGGTTTGCAACCACTTTTCTACAATATCTTAGTTTAATTCAATCATATTAACTTTTTTGTTCTAGGTCGCACAAATGACTTAAGTGAATTTGTGAAGAGTGGATCGACAGGCGAATGCTACATCGAGCTAGATTTGTTGAACAGTGACAGGATTGAGTCTATAAGAAGAGCGATTAATAGTGACAAAAGATCTTGGATGATCAATGGTAAAGTTTCAACCCAAAAGGAAGCGAAAGAGCTTGTCAAATCGCTTAAAATCGATGTCGATAATTTGTGTTCATTTATGTCTCAAGATAAAGTGGGGCAATTCACAAACCAGAGTCCTCAAGGCATTCTTCAAAAAACGCTTCAATGTGTCTATCCTAATGGTGGCGAATTAAGTTTACGTGATGAACAACTTGCCTTATCATCAGCCCAAACTGATTCCATGGATCGGGAACGATTGATGCTGGCAAAAAAAACTGCATATGATGATTTAAGAGTTTTGTTAGGTTCTATGCAAATTGAATACGACAGATTTATGCAACGTAAAGAGACAAAAGAAAAATTGGAATTGTTCAAAATTAGACTGTTGACGGAAGAGGTAAAAGAAATGGCTCAGTTGGTCCGAAGTAAACAAACAGAATTTGAGGATGCAGAAAGGAGGTATGAAGAGGGAAGATTATTATTGGATCCGATTAAAGATGTTCAATCTGGTATTAAACGACAACTAGCTACGTATGATAAAGTTTTAGACACCGCAAAAACAAAGTGCCATGGTGCCGAAACAAATGTGACAAAATGCAAAGAAGCTGTTTTTGAGCTAGAAACAGAACTTGAAGCGACATGTAACGAGCTCGATTCAATTGAAAATGACAGAAAGACTTTAGAGCGAAAATTAGCCGACGAAGTTGAAAAAGAGCAACTTAAAACTAAAGAGTTGCAAACGGCTAAAAGTGCTGTGTCAAAATTGGAGGAAGAAAATACAACTATTTTGTCAAAATTAAAAACCTTGGAACCACAAAAACTAATTTATGAGGAGAAATTATCGGATATGGAAACAAGGAAGAAGGACTTACTGTCAGAAAAAAATCGACTTGATCTTAGGTTGAGAAATTACCAAGATCCAATGGAAAAAGTTAAATCGAAATTGGACTCTTACGGTGCTGCAGGAGATGCTTGTAAGAGGACATGGGCTTTTATTGAAAGGGAGCAAGACAATTGGATTAGGAACGGAAATCTTAAAGAGAGAATTATCGGTCCCATTTTTTCATGCATGAAAGTTGCTAATGATGATGTCGCTATTATGTTAGAAAAATATATAAAGTTATCTAAGCTACTGTCTTTCATAGTAACGAGTGATGCTGACAGACAATTTTTACAACAACAATTATATTCCAACTCGTTGAAATCGGATATAACCTGTTTAAAAGAAATTGACGATAGACCAAATGGAAATCCTCAAATTATTGCGAACTTTAAAAGTATTGGTGTTCAGGGTTATTTAACCGACCAAATTGAAACAAGTGCTATAGTTCGATCTTATCTGCATGAGCAGTGGTATATAGATAGGGTATTGTGGTCTCGCACTTCTCAAGCAACTCGTGAAATGAATACTAGTGATGTACAAAATATTTGTAACCTTAGTCGTGGTCCCGTAACTTTGTATAGTCTTAATGATACCGTTGGAGAGCGAACAATAACTGAACATCGAGGAAGTATAAGTGCGCATGATAAGTCAAGTGTTGGTATCAATAGTTCAATTGTTTCAGAGAAAAATAAAGTCATTCTTAAGCAAAGCGGAATATCTAATAATAATCAACAAAGAGATGAGTTATTAGTACAATCCAGAGAAATCGATAGCAATCTGAAAGCTATCGACGATGATATTCGAAAATGTAAAGAGAAGGGAGCTTCTTTGTTGGATGAAATAAATGGACTGAAGAAAGAAAGGGATAAAGTAAAGAAACTATTATTAATGCCAAAGGATTTAGAACGTATCGTAAATACAATTAAAGAAAATATCCGAAGATATGAAGCAAATATGTCAAAAACAGTTGATAGTTCCAGAAACTCCCTTCAAAATGATTATAAAAAGAGCACTACTCGGTTTTTTAAGGCAATCGACGACTTTAAAATTTCAGTGGAATCTTTAGTGCAATTTAGAGTTGATTACTGTGTCGCAGAAAGTTTGAGAAAATATTTCAATGTTAAAAAAATTGAAATAGATGAAAAACTTGCAGATTTAGAAGATGGGCTCAAAAATTTAATGCGCATAAAAGAAAATGCAAAATCTGATTTAGAATCCGCTAGAAAAGAAAAAGAAAATATTGATGAAAAGGTTAACGTCTTACGAAGTGATAAAAACTTTAAAGAGATGTTAAAAAGGGCAATGTCAATGACTGATTGCACGGAGACTACGATTGCTGATTTAAAAAGTAAAATAAAGGCACTTGAAGATAATTTAAAGTCATCAATCGACAACGAAGAAATTGTTACACGTTATAGGAGCACAGAAGAGGCCATGAATAGAATGAAAATTGAGCTAGATGCGATAAGTAAGGATTTTGAAAATGCCCAAGCAGGATTGCAAACTCGATTGATAAACTGGTTAAATCAAGTTGAACATTTGACTGACAGATTGAACAATTCTTTCAAAGAGTTTATGTCCAAATTGCAATATGAAGGAGAAGTTGTATTAAGGAAACCTAATCTAATTGATGACTATGAAATGCAGATGAGAGTATTATTCCGTGAAGGCTCAACTTTAGCAGATCTAAGCGGCCTTCGTCACAGTGGTGGCGAAAGAGCAGTGTCCACTATAATGTACCTTATGGCCTTACAAGCATTCACGAAATCGCCGTTTCGAGTAGTGGATGAAATAAATCAAGGGATGGATGAACGCAATGAAAGACTTGTTTTTGATAGAATCGTACAGAGTTGTTGCGGTAGCTCTAGTCAAGATTTGCCACAATATTTTCTGGTTTCTCCTAAATTACTTCAAGGATTGAGAGCTATGGAACACGATGACGTTACAGTTTTACTTGTTATGAATGGTCCTGGTCTCAAAAGAAAATGGAATATGGACAATGTGGTTCAGAAATCACTTACAAAACGAATAAAAGCAGTATGACAAATTAAGAATATATTTGGTGTAAATAAGAAGCATATTATATTCCTGAGAATGGGTTAATTTTCTCTTTTAAATATTATCGGAACCGGGTAATCATATTATCCATATTGATCGAACTTGAATGGTATTCGGACGTATTCTGATAGTAATTACCTGAAGCAATATATTCTATGTTCGCCAATTTCTACGAAGCTTCCCTTCTTGTTTATTGGGTTCTCCCAATCCTCATAATGATCAGTTTGTAGTCAGGCGAACCAAAGGGCCGTCAGGAGTATTATTTTACATTTCAACAGTACCAGCGGTATAGTATCTGCGCCGCGCCGCCGCCGGTGCAACGAAGCTTTACAAGTACCAATGTCGTATAAAAAAGTATCAACTATCGAATCTTACGATGATGGAACATCAAGACTCGTTGATGCATCAATTGAATTAAGTAATATTACCGACAATGACAAAGATTTTGAGACTCAATTTACAGCAACACGTAATGACACTCACGTTCCCTTATCCAAGCCTCCCAGTCAGTACCGTGATAAAGTCTATATTCTTCTATTTTTACTTCATATTGTGCTTATTGCCATGTTCCAGCTATTACAAGATGATCATTACACCATCGACTTAGATGGTAGTTGGTCGTCATTGTTAATGATTGTTACATTATTGGGATCATTCGCTGGATCGTGTATTCCTATCTGTGTTAACAATACTGAAATAAGAGAACAATTTTTGTCCATGTGTTTACTTTTTTCAATCACATTACAAACGTGCCTTGCAAATATTCTCATTTTGATGAAATCTAATTTCTCATGGATTGGAATAATTTTGATATTATCAGCTATATATGAGGCGATGTGGTATAGACAAGCAAAGGAAAACTTAAATTTGACAATAGGTACAATCTCTAATTCGATTTTATGTAAATATATTCATCTTATCATTTCTCCCAAACTATGTCAGCATTAATTCAAATGGTAATAGACGTTTGTAAACATTATGGTTCAACTTTGACAGTTGCTTGTATCACAATTGTTGCAGTTCAAACTTGTATGTTACTATGGTGGGGAGTCTATTTTGTCAGTCTTATATCATCAGTTGACTCGAAGTACACTGTAGTGGTAATGTTAGGGATGACATTTTCACTAAATTGGATCACTCAATTTTTTCACGCATTAATTAGTTATGTAGTCGGTGGTTGTGTCTTATGGTACTTTGTAAAAAGTGACACAGATTTGTTAAATCCTGTTAGTAGAGTAATTTTGCATTGCAGATGCGCATTAAGTACTAGTTTTGGTACTATCTGTAAGGGTGCACTCCTTTGCCCATTTTCTCAAATAATATTATGTTTAAATCATTGGAGTAAATTTAGATTAAATGTGAATGCTAATAAGTTAAGTTTTAGAGGAGTTGTTGGTATGCTCGTATCGCCATTTGTTGAGTTTTCAAATAGACACAATAAGCTTGCATTTTGTTTAACAGCAACATATGGTAGGACCTTATGTAAAGCTGCAGATGATCATATAGCCGCATACCCGCAAACATTAGAACTTTCACTAGAAGATTTAACCGGACATACTCTCAAAGCAGCTGCTATTGGTATAGCGGGCACAGTAGCCATAGTATTCGGTCTTTTTGTAGAAAAAAAGGATTCATCTTGGCCATTGTTTGTCTTTATAGCATTTTATTTATCATATTGTGGTCTTTCATTGGTGGCTCAAACATATCATAGTGCAATCGATGCTTTGATCGTTTCATTTGCATCACAACCAGTTAAATTAGCTATGGAAAATCAAATTGTGTACTTACGATTTTTGAGAAATACAGAGACCGAATTGCGTTAAATTTCTAGGTATTTATTGTAGTGATTTTGTTGTTAATTGTAAATATTGAATATTTTGTTGTTTGTGTGGAATCCACACTGTGGATTTCATGTACCCGTACCGACTACCCGTTAATTTTTTAAAAAAAAGGTAAAACTTTAAATTGCCGTAGTGTGCGAAGAAGCGCTGAGCCAACATGCAGGACAGTGGGAGCTCAAATGCAGTAGATTCTATTGTATTGGAGGAAGAGATAGATCCAAATTATGTTCCTACTGACTCTGAAGTTTTAGAGTATGCAAAATGGTTAGGAATGGATTTACAGCAGGATCAAGATTTATTTTGGGTCGCCAGGGAAGGCTTAATGGCACCACTACCAAAAAATTGGAAACCGTGTAAAACTAAAGATACAGAAGATATTTATTACTTTAATTTTTCAACGGGTGAAAGCACTTGGGATCATCCTTGCGATGGCTACTACAAACGCTTGTATGAAGAAGAAAAAAAGAAGAAAGAAACATCCATGAAAGAGAATAACGATCAACTAAGGAGTAAGGCTAAACAAGATGTTGATAAATTACTTGGTAAAGGTGAAAAGAAAAAGAAAAAAGTGACGACATTAGCTAGTGCAAATGTCATAGCGGTGCCTAATTTAGTACTGGAAAAAAAGCCATTGCCTGGAATATCTCCCAAACCAGGGTCAATTGAACCTTTATTAGTAAAAACTTCTTTGTCTCAAACTCAAAGTAGTATTGATACATTTTCTTTGTCTAGAAATTCGTCTACTTCTCAGAATGATACGTCGGAAACAGAATCAGGACGCACGTCGTCGAAGTCATTAGTTTCAAAGATTAAGAATGCAAAATCATCTGACGACATCACATTTGAATCGGATAGTAAGCCGGTAATCGATAACACTGTCAGCATGGCTATCAATAGTGCAATTGATATTCAGCAGAAAGCAGTTACTGACGACGAGAAGATTTATAGTAGAAATCAGTTAATTGTCGAAGGTGTAAAAGAAGATGTAAATTCAGATGAAGAAGTAGCCAATAGAACTAAGGATAAAACTATTCTTGATTTAAGGCTAAAGCTTCGACAAGCTGAATCGCAATTAGAATTTTCTATGAAAAAAATAGAAAGGTTAACAGAACAACAATCAGTTATTGAAGGTACATTATTACGCGATAAAGAGATTCTATCTTCAACCAAAAAAGAACTCCAAGATACCGAAAATGTATTTAAAAGTCAGATTAAAGATTTGCGCCTAGAAATTAAAAAACTTCTGGATGACGAAGATAAGCAATTAAAAGAGATAAGAGAACTTAAAAATACTATTAGAGAATTAGAAAATCAAAATTCGTCTATGAAATCTGTGAAAATGGACAATAGAATTAATGAAAAGGTTGAGTCTTTGGAGAAAGATATTAAAAGTATCAACGAGAAACTTAATCACGCTAATGATACCTTAAAATTAAAAAACGACGAAATTCATAGATTGCAGTTAGATTTAAATGAAATGCATCAAGAAAAGTTAGCAATTTATAAAGCTAGTGCAAACTCTACCGAATCTAACAACAATGATGTCATTGTTTCCCAACTTGAAAATTTAATTCAAACAAAGAATGTGTTCATTAATGATTTGAGCAAACAATTAGAGGAAAAGAATCAACAGCTAAACGCACTTCAACAAGAAATCATTGATCTTAATAGCCTAAGTGATCAAAAGGATAAGAAAATGAATGGATATAAAGCAGAGTTATTACAGTTGCAACGCAAGCATGATACCCCTACTAGACAGACAGAAAGTTCACCTAATGCAGTGGATACAAATAAAGAAGTCATCAGTAAATTAAACGATAAAGTGGCAGATCTCACCCAATCGCTATCAAATGCTGAGTCTTTGAGTAATAAATTGGCCGCTGAAATGGTAGAATATAAGTCTGCCCAATCTACAGCTACAATGACATTGAATACGACTATCCGAGAGCTAGAAGATAAACATAAGAATTTCATTAAAGAAAACGCACTTCTTCTTGATGAAAATGCGGAGTTGACATCGCAGTTAGAAAGTATTCGTCGCGAAAATCTTAAATGTAATCAAAAGCGTAGCCTGATTCAAGAGGAGTTTGAAAAGTTGCAAAACGATAAATTACAAAATGAAATCCAATTTCGTAATATGGAATATCAAATGAAAAAGTATCATGGTGAATTCTTAAGTGCTCAGGCATCAATAGAGACCATGTCCACCCAAATAACTAATCTTCGCAGCCTATTAGAAAAAGAGCGTGAGAGTCATAGTAAAACCCAAATTGAATTTGAAATGTCCAAATCTATTAACGAGAAAAAAGAGAGTACCACTCCATCTGAACAAGAGATATTAGGAAATCATAACCGAAGTCACAATCTTCCAAATCCTAATTATGCGTCCATTACTCCAAGTAGCATTATTGAATTAAGTATGATTTTAGGTAAACAGCAAATAATGATGCAAAACTTAGAGGAAAAATTAAAAGATGCTGAGCGTACCATTACAACATTACGACACCAAAGTGACATTTCTAGTCATAAAAGTCCAAGCGAACCAGTTCAATTAGTCCCAACTCCTATCGTCTCGAGTAATATAGACTACTCTCATATGCTCCGTGAAATCTTGGATGAGTTGACTAAACGAAGACAAGCGACACCAAAAGATGATAAAGTAGAAAACTCTGTTAAACTTCAATATTGGATAGAGAAAATCGTGAAAGAGAAAAATTTTATTGACGATGCTAGTAAAATGCTGAAGAAAGAAAGAAACTCATTACGCACATCTCAAGATCAACTCAACAGCCAACGAGATCAATGGCGATTAAGAAAACAGAAGCTACTTGCTGATGACGAAGAGGGTAAAGAATTGTTAACAGCGGCGTCTAAAGTGTTAAATATTGAAGCGACTAAATTAAACGAAGCAATTGACAGGTCGAAACGAACGCAAAATTGGTTGAAAGACAGAACCGAGAAACTAAATAAAATGGAACGAATTTTGTCAAATTTCTCAGACAATCGTACTTCTGCCACACATTCTAACGATTTAAATTCGCTTGCAAAGCTTGAGAGCATATTAGACAAAGAACTTTTGGACTTTAGTGCCGATTCAATAATTTCCCACGAAAAAGAAAATCAAAATGTGTTTACCGAGACCAAAGATGAAAGATGGGACAAAGGAGTTATGATTTCCCAAAATCCAAGTATGATTAGACATCAAATACAACAAATGGTTGATCATAGCACATATGCTAAAGACACATATGAAAAACATGCATCGTGGTTAAATGATTTACGTCAGGAAATCGGTAGGTTTACTTACGGTAACGCATTACAAGAAATAAAGCAAAATAAAAACCAGATACTTAGCTCAAATGTTTTTAATGTTTAGTCAAATTATTTGTATATAATCTACTATATTAAATTGATGTAATTATACAACCCTTGGCTGTTGTGCGTAATTAATTTTCGGTTTAAAATAATTATTTTTTCCTACTGCTAAGAGTATTATGGATGTCGGAATACCATCAGAAATTAAATATAATAATATATCAGACGTTATCTGTTTTTTGTCACTAAAAGAATTTACGATATCGATGGTTTGTATGGCTAATAAAAAATAGTAAACACAATTTATACATAATGCACCTAGACAAGCGTAAACTAGCAAAATTAATCTAGATGATATTTTTGTAACAGGGTAGGATATAGACGGAGTTGCAGATACTAATTCTTGCACACAATAACTGTTCCAAAAAATAAATACAAATATACACAAATTTGAGCATGATAATATCCAGTATGATAACATTTCAACTGGATATATTAAATTAAGCGAAATAAGGAGAATATATAATACTACATTACTAACTAACCAAAACCTTTTTATTTGAAAAAATTGTAGCCCTTTGCAAGTGTAATATAGATAACATAAAAATGCAGCAACAAGTGAATACATAGTCAAATAGGTTAGCGTAGGAATCAATCGAAATAACAAAGCAAGTTTCAAATTAATATTAATTTGACTATAGTTCATCGAAATTATGTATAATATAAATTCCACGGAAATGCCAACACATCTAGCTCCTGTTGAAAATGCTAAAAAATAAAAGAAATATTGTCTAATACTTTCATTGTTTTTAGCGCTAGCAGGTACTCCCTTTAAACTACTTAACGGTGTATAAGCAACTTGATTCGACAGTATATAGTTATTGCCATATTGATAATATGTATCTGCTTTGTTGGATGCTTGAAGTAAACTTGATTCGGGTGAGTTAAATGCTTCTTGTACACACACATAGCACATCACACAAAATGCTATTATTAGTATAATAAATCCCGCGGTGACAAAAGGAATAGCCATCGCAATCGAGTTATGCTCCGGCGGGTGCCGCGACGCATCAAATCACGCACTCGCGAACCAGAAGATCCTGCTCCACCCCGAGTCTATCGATTTCTTTTTTTCTCTTTTCATGACGACCTGTTTTTGGACCGCGGCCGCCATGACACCATCAGACGGTACGATCGGGTATTCCCTCTTAATGTGATGCCGCATACATGATCAAGGTTTATAATACTTGAACCGAGTAATAATCGAAATTAGCCAACTAATTAGTTTGGTTATCCGCTGAATATTGAGATTATAAATCAAACTGTGAGTCGACGCAAAGATTTATCTCGCATATTGATAATTTAAGAGTATTAGTTGACAATGGTCGTCATTGAACTTGTCAAGGATTAATTCTTATATAGCCTAATCCCTAAATTACCAAAAAAAAAGAATAAACCGACTGTTTAAGCCGAGAAAAAGGAATTGTAAAATTACCAGTAATGTAGATATTGTGGTAAATATATGATCCATATCCAACTTTTGACAATTTCAGAAAAATAAATAAATTAACAGAGACAAACTTGTTTAAAAGGGATAATATTGCTATGCTAAATTATCAAATATTTTTTGCAATTTATACATTATTTTTGTTACCTCGTATTAATACGGCTATCATCGAGGAATACATATGCGAATCAATATCGTGGTATGATTATGAGCTATGTCCGGTAGATCAAATGATAACAGTTAATAACAAATTATATCAAAAGTTTTCAATTATTGAAAATAGGATCAATAGGTTAGAAGTATTAGCATTACAACGTACTGATTTAGTCGAAGATTACAAAGAAAAGTTAAAAGGCGATAGAACAATTGTTGATATTCTTAGTGGTAGTGTTATTAGACTTTTGAAGTCAAGAAAATTGTTTCCTGAATCAAAAAAGTTAAAAGAACTGTTGAGACTTACCGGAGCACCAAAAGCATAATATCATTATTTCAAAACATACTTAGTGTCATTAGATGTTGCCATGAATAAAACAATCCATGTGCAAGCCAGTGGATAAGTAAGACTTCCTATTGATGTTTCCAATAAAATGTTGCTTTTTATTTTGGGTTTATCCCGGTATTTAACGTCGGAAGAACTACACAAAAGTAGCAATAATATACTGTTGATACAGTAATGTAACAGTACATTGATACAACGTTGTAACACTTCGATTAATGGATGTGACGAATCGATCAAAAATTTACCTTTTCTTATTTTTGTATGCTATCATACCAAATTTGTTAAAATAAACCATTTCGTTACCAACATGATTTTTAGTGTTGTTAATCGTAGTTAATCATTAGAAATGGTATCAATCATGCAATCTGGTGGGCCGTAATGGCATGATGAGGAACGTTTTTTTTTTCAGGCCAATTTTTAGATGCCAAACTCTTCACATTCTGGAAATGTCTGGTAACATTTTGGATCCGATATTCATAGCAGATGGTAGCAACGTATTACCTGCTAGAGTGAAGCAATTGTGCTTAGATTGTCTCGGTCAATCTAGTTTTCCTGTGATAAATCTTGATGGTTCATCATGCGGAGATTTTCGCTTTCAAGATGAACATTTAAGTATACTATTAGATTGTTTAGAAACAGCCGATATTAAATTATCTAAGCTATCTTTACGTTACCATAGATTAACTAGCAAAGCATTGGAGAGAATTGCTTTACACATCAATAAAATTAGTTCTAGTGGTAATTCTATGTATACTTTTGATAGTTTAAATTTAGAAGGAAATGAGATTAATGGAGATTTTATCGAATCACTCGGTTTGTCATCTGATAATTGTAGTATCGAATTGTTAAATTTATCGTCAAATCCGCTAGGTTTTGATGGTGGAAACAAACTAATTAATGCCATAGCTACTAATCGTTCACTCAAGCATTTATATTTAAATAATTGTGACTTCCCACTGAATACAATCATTGGTATCACATCAGCTCTGACGGCTAAAGTTGGTGTTTCATCTAATTATAATGATTGTATTCTTGAGACATTAGAAATTGATAGACCTTTAAAACGAAATAGTTCTGTGAAAGAAGAAATGGGCACAGATCATTTATCTAGATTAATCCCATTTACTGCGCGCACTCCTTTAAATAGTTTATCTCTTAAATATCACATGATTGAAGATTTTGGGGCTAAATTATTAGTTGATTCTATTTCTAGAAATTACGGTAATTTAATGTCTTTGAATTTAGAATGTAATTTTATTGGTGTAGGAGGTGCGGAAGCTATTGCATCATGTCTTATCATGCAATCAAAAGCTAGTTGTGTAGGGCTTCAAGTTCTGAAGTTGTCGTATAATAGAGTTGGCAACGAGGGTGCTGAAGCGTTAGCAGATGCACTAAAGAGCTCTACGTCACTAGTGGAATTAACTTTGAAGAGTAATTCTATTGACAAGGGCTTAGTTGCGATAGGGAAAGCACTAGAAGTGAACAATTCTATAAAGAAAATTTCACTTTTTGGAAATGATTTTGATGTTAACTCAGGAAAAGTATTTTTTGATTTGATCAAAAATCGATTAAATTTTCTAGAGACTAAAATTGATGTAAGTGTCTATATTGTAGATGGAATTTTTCATGTTGGAGAGGTGAATATTTAAATTTATTGTTTTATATACTATGTAAAATAAAGGCATACCTGTCACATTGTAAGGTCCTGGACCGGTATTTCTTTAGTAACTATAACTATTATTACTAACTAAAGGAAGTTTCCTCATAATAGGCATACGAGGTAACGTTTGATTCGGATGTCTCGAATAGAAATTGCTCTGAAGAATGCCGAGGCAGGATGGAAAGAGGCTATTTTGCTGGTCAAAAAAAGCCAAGAAATGATAGATCAAAAGGACATTCAAATATTGGCTTTGAAAAATGAAAATGACATGCTGCAGCGACAACTGTTCAGTGCCATGAAAAGTAGTAATTCCTCCTTGTTAGAATTATCAAATTCTTTAGATGAAGTACAGCAATCAAGTCTCAAGTTTGCGTCTGAATTTCGCAATTTCTTGCAAGTCTTACATGAAGAAGACCCTATAAAGCATCCTAGAAATATGGTTGAACTCATTAATCCTATAGTCCCCGAATCTGGAAGTGGTATAGCCGCTGAAATCAATAGACTAAATGATATAACTAACAGAATTAAATTATGGAATTATTGGCTTAATGGTAGAAGTAAAAGCGAGTACGACAATGTGGTTGTAAAGCAAGATAATATAGTTTCGGAGTCGAAACAAAAGAAGAAAAAGAAGTAGAAACACTCATATAAAGAGTCTTGAAAAGGATTTAAATTGGCAATGATAATGGCGTAGAATTGTGGAAATTGTAAATTTTAATGTATAATACAAATTGTTTATGGTTTAGTATTTTCGTCCTTCTTTTTTTCTGCTTCTATTTGAGATTTCAATTGCGCTTCTAAAACTTCAACTTCTTTTTTATCTCTTCTGCTTTCGACGTACTGCATTAATTCTAACACTTTTACCTTACCATCTTGATCACTATCTAGGAGCTTCAGTATTTCTTCAACCTCTTTTTCTGTTGGAGTTCGTTTTAATGACTTTAAAATTGCTACTTTCAATTCTTCTGACGATAACTCACCGTCATTATCAATATCTAATAATTTCAATTTGTCTCCAACAGCTTTTTCGGTTGTATCAATTTTAACTTTTAGTTTATCTAACATCTGATTCAATGCTGATTTCATATTAATTATACTTTTCTCCTCCTGTTTGCTAACATTTACGGCTTCTTTATTGATTTTTTCATCTTCTTTCGATATTTCAGTAAGCTTTGAAGTTTCTGATTTTGATTCGGGTGATATCGAAACGACAGTAGTGGTAGATGAAACTTGAGGTATTCCAACAATAACAGCATCAACACTAGCCTCAAGCTTTGCTAATTCGGCCTTTTCACGCTCAACTGAAGATCCTCTAGTTAAATCGCCAATGGCTTGAATTTCATCCACTGACAACTCCGACTTTATATCTACTGGTTTGCTCGTAGAGTCTTTTACAGCAACTTCAACTTTCTTGATCTTGTCATCAATATCTGATTTCATACTATTGGCTTGATTTGTGTTGATAGGTATACTAGTAGCAACGACCTTTGGATCGATCTCAGCAGAGTTAACTTTATCCTCGATAGCTTTTGTAGTTTTAGCGGATGCTTTAGCATCTTCCTTTTCTTCTCTTTCGTCTTCTATTAGCTCTTTCTGGAACTGTATTGATTCTAGTTTACGAGTTTTCATATCGATTGTGTTTTGTTCTCCGGGACTAGCTACGGCGAGTACAATTTCATTAATCGTATCTGCATCGAGTGATGACATAGAATTTTTTAAAACATCTTCAGGATTTCTAGATGTAGAAGACAATGATATAGCTCTAGACATAATTAACAGAGAGATTGGAATATTTTTTTGAATGGAAAGGTCTAACCATTCTTGCAATTGATGTTTGTATCCAAAGCTTGTTAGACCTATTGCTCGCATTCCTCGTTCTTGACAAGCCTCTCGAAGCTCTAAAGTTGTCAGAGTGTTTATTCCTTCCCACAAAATGCGTCGATCATCCTCTTTAATAGATCTTAATTTTGTTCTTAATTGAAATCGCAGAAATGAATCAGCACCAAATGGTTGTAACCCCATATATCGGCACATCGTTACAAGTTGGGGTCTTGCAATATTTGCAAGTGTAAGTTCATCTTTGAAGAGCCTAGCTATTTTTATCACAGAATCATTAGATATTGGTTCACCTAATCGTGCTTTTTCAATAAATGCGATTAATTCTTTTCCAGAAGTATCATCTTTTTCCGCAGTTTGTTGCTGCTTTTTAGCCATTTCTTGCAATGTCTCTTGCATAAATCCGGCAACAGCCAGACGCATTTGTAGCTCTCGTTTCATACTTTCTTCCTTCTTTAAACTATCTTGAAATGTTGACGGAAGCATATTTGGGAATAATTTTAGAGCAAACGGTAGTAGAAGCTCCATAAATGGAACAATAACAAATACTGCAAATGGGACTAATCTAAACATGTCTGTAGTTGTCCTTATCAGTTGCATTCTTTCTCTCCTTGTCATGCCATGACCTTGTAATAAACGTTGTATAATTTGTCCCGCCATTTTCATTTCTACCCATAATAATTTAGTACCCACCCAATAGTGATGTGCTTCATCTTTAATCGCTTTCCAAGTTCTGCCTGGATTTTTAATAACATCAACTGTGCTAGCATAGGCAACTCGTAATCCATGTGTTACTTTAGTTTTAAAAGGAAGTTTAGTGACATTTGTTTCATCTGACTCAAGTTTCGGTGAGACCAATTTATTCGGCGCCCCGTCAATGCCTTTATCCTTTTTTTCCTTGTCACTATTTAGGTCAAAGTTAATCACAGTTCTATGGTATTGTCTACTAAATACATTATATTGCTTTTGTCGAAAATAAATAGTTTGAATCGTCAGAGACTTTCCACTTGATAGACTCAAAACCTTGCTATAATTGTGCCTCGCTAGCGATATCATAGTTGCGGCTCTCTGTGACTCATTAGTGACGACTTGTCTCTTAAAGTTGCAGCTGCTGCAACAATTTGCTCAATTGACGTTGGTCGGGTCAACTTGGTCCAACGATACCACCGGTACAGTACGTGCCAATGTCGGATGTCTAATAGTACAATAAATAATAATTGGGTGGGAGAATCGCGATTTATGTGTAATCTTGTGTATTTCTTATAATCGATTATAACGTAAGATATATCTGGTGAATAATGTTCTATCGGCAACAGGGCTTTGATAAATTAGTGGTAGTGTAAAGATGAAGATTACATAACTATTGAGTAAAAGTGTCGTTACTTTGTTTGTATTCGATCCGCGAACATCTATCTTAGTCGGCTTTAATCGTAAAGCATTATCCTGGGACCTTGGACCGGCCTATGACGAACCAGTGCGTCGCCTAGCAGTGTTATCACTTGGCGACATCGCCCCCTGTCGTGTGTGGAGTGAAACTTGGATGTGAGATGTGGATTGCTCTGCTAAGTATCTTGGTATTAGTATTGTGTGTTCAAATGCATTCTTTTCGTGTGATGAATAAAATTTTAAATCGTTCTTCATTGGATCTGTTAAAACGACAGACAATACAAAAATCATTTCGTAGTACAGGAAAATTTAGTACAACTAATAAAGTCGAAACAGATTCTTCTAAAACTGAAGACGAACCTGATTTATTGATGATTGATTTGCCGACTAATGAAAATAGTCCTAATCTAGTAAAAACTAGACATTCAACTGCTCATATAATGGCGATGGCAGTTCAAAAATTATACCCTCAAGCACAGGTAACAATAGGTCCTTGGATTGATAATGGATTTTATTATGATTTTAATATTCCTGATAAGCAATTATCTGAGACAGACTTAAAATCGATTAAAAATACGATGGATAAAATTATTAAAAGTAATTACCCAATAAGAAGAGAAGAAGTTTCACGAGACGAAGCGAGGGAGAGGATACTTAAACAAAATGAACCATATAAACTGGAAATTCTTGATAGCATTAAAACAGAACCAATCACTATTTATCATATCGGTGATGAATGGTGGGACCTTTGTGCAGGACCTCATGTCGAATCTACTGGTGAAATTGATGCCCGTGCAATCGAATTACAAACAGTTGCAGGTGCCTATTGGCGAGGAGATGAAAAGAATGCAATGCTTCAAAGAATATATGGCACTGCGTGGGAAAGTAAGGATCAATTAAAGCAATTTAAGAAACGATTAGAGGAAGCTAAGCGTCGTGATCATAGAACAGTGGGTGGAAATTTGAATTTATTTTCCATCCAAGAAGATGCAGGTGGTGGGTTAGTATTTTGGCATCCTAAAGGTGCGATTATTCGTAGAATGATTGAAGATTTTTGGAAAGATGAACACGTAAAAAATGGGTATGAGCTATTGTATACACCACATATAGCAAATTTAGACCTATGGAAAACATCGGGACATTTTGACTTTTACAGGAATGATATGTTTAAAACTATGGAAGTTGAAGAAGATGAATATCAAATAAAACCGATGAATTGTCCTTTCCACTGTTTGGTTTACAAAAATACGCCTAAGTCGTATCGTGATCTACCAGTACGATGGGCCGAATTAGGCACTGTTTACCGATATGAAAGGTCTGGAACATTACATGGATTATTTAGAGTCAGAGGTTTTACTCAAGATGATGCACATATTTTTTGTTTGCCAACTCAATTAGAAGATGAAATAGTCGGTGTGTTAGATTTAACTGAAAGAATCCTTAATAAATTTGGATTTAAAAAGTTTGACATTATGTTAAGTACAAGACCCAAAGACAGTGTTGGTACTGATGAAATATGGGAAAAAGCGACAAATTCACTTATTGGGGCATTAAACCGTAAACAATGGAATTACAATGTAGATGATGGTGGTGGAGCTTTTTATGGTCCAAAAATTGATGTAAAAATTCAAGATGCTATTGGGCGTAAATGGCAATGTTCAACCATACAATGTGATTTCAATTTACCAGAAAGATTTGATCTTGAATATGCCAGTTCTGATCAAACAAAATTACGTCCAATTATGGTTCATCGAGCTATTTTTGGGTCTTTAGAACGCTTTTTTGGTGTACTAATCGAAAATACCGCAGGAGATTTTCCATTATGGATTGCTCCTGTTCAATTGAGATTGTGTCCAGTTATTGATGGTGTTATGGATTACTGTTACGAAGTGAAAAAAATGGGTGAAAAAATGGGAATTAGAGTTGAAATTGACACAAGCGGTGAAAGGTTAGCGAAACAAATCCGAAATGCCGAAAAAGAAAAAATCCCAGTATGTGCAGTTGTTGGGGAGAGAGAACGGGATAATAATGAATTATCAGTTAGATTAAGAAAGACTGGTGACATTGGTTCAAGATCGGTTCAGACTTTATTAAACGAAATTAAAGCCGCTTGTGATAATGGCAAGGAACTTATTTAATTCATATATCTAACTATATATACATACTCTTATTAAAGTTCTTTTTTTGCTACTTTTGGTTTTGCTGTAACAACGCCACCATAAATTATAATTAATAAAACTTGAATTCCTGATGTAACTGCACCAATAGAATTATTGAAAACAAGAGGTTTATCAATTGTCGCTTTTGTGACTTGTTGTAACAATCTGTACGAAGTTCCAGCAAAAATTAAAAAATTGGTAATTAGAGAGCTTGATCCCGTTGATTTCTCCTTAATATTCTTGAAGATTTGCATACCTCTAGTCGCTAACAATAATGGTGTCTGCGACAATTGCAGTAAATACAATTGTGTTTTATCAACATTATATATAGTAATTATTATCGTAATTATGGCCAAAAACATGGAATAGACCATAATTGGTTTATTACGATTACTACTTCCAGGTACTTTCTTTTCGTATTGAAAATACATTTGTACGATTATTACATTCCAAATTATCACTGCTGCTGTGTCGCCATATTCACCAAATTTGATATTTTCACTTAAATAGCAGTACATTACATGTACCAAACAGCAAACTACATCTAGGTATAAACTCTTTTCTTCCAAACCTTCAATACTTGTACTCCTCCAAATAGCTATTACCTGTGGAACTTTCACAAAAAACGCGCCAAGAATCAACGCGATATCGATGATTGGCTTTAGGAGATCGAAAGCCTCTTTCAGTGCATCCATTTGCAGATTAAAACAACCAGTTAAATTTGTCGAAACATCAAGGTTGGCGAGAAATAACTCTGAATCAATCCGGCCCAAGGATTTTGGTTCGAGGTACATTTACATCAAGTCGGAAAGAAATGAGTAATACATACATAAATGATAACTTAGCTTCAATTTTACCTCTATATTATATTCGTTGAGAAAAGGTAGCGTAAAATAATTACAAAATTATTTTATTAACAAATTATACAAGCTTGTTGTGGAACAATAATACTACAATAATACTGTGCTTTTGAATATTAAAAAATATCACAACGAGTTAAAATCGAATTGTGTCAACCAACTTGTAGCTCTGGGAAATGCTCTTTCAGCAGCATAATCGGCAATTATACTTGGAATAAATTTGGAAACTTTTATGTCTGCTGTCAACCATACCCTTGAATACCCTGGTCGGTCAATAAGAGACTGCACGAACCAAAACCCTTCCGCCCGTTTGATAACTATATTCGATTTTGCTGGATCTGATTGAAATCGAACTAATCGCTAATAATTAATGATAATGAAATACGTAAGTGAAAATATTTCAATATTATAAAGCACAATTATGGGTAATATTACCTGATCTGGAAACACTGTATTAATAATATTAACTTTAAGCTTGAATTTGCTTAAACTATACTCAGCCTATTTACATATAATAATGTTAAATGAACTGGCTATATAAATTAGAAGTTGTACCTCAGTGGTGGTATCGTTGCTAGAGTATATACGCACTTCTTTCACAGTTGGTATCATTTGATTATATATTTGAAATTTAGTTAGTGCGTCGTAAACTTTATCGGCTGGTGCTTTAATATCTATAACTACAAATCCAGAACCTGATCGTCCATTTCTATTTTGTCGACTAATTCGTTCACCGCGAAGTAATAATTCCTTATCATACTTGCTTAATGACGGTAGGTCTAGGTCTCCTCGTAATAATGTTGACACTGGAGATAAATTGACTAATTCGTTCACCGGGGAATGAGTCGTAGATATTAGTAATTTCTTCGCTAATCTATCACTTCTTTGAGTCTTAATGTTTCCAAACCTTCGCGTATTGTAGCTACTGCAGAGCATTATATACACCAGGTATACTAGTACCAGCATTCCGTCGCGCCGGAATAGCATTATATCCAGTCTCTGCTGACACTTAGTACATCATTGATGTGACTCACCAAAATTACTTTTCAATTAGGGTTTTCGCTTCGTTACCTTTATTGTTACCTACTACAATCAAAGTATAATTACTGTGTGAGTATAACACTCTAAAATATTTTGATTCCACTACATTTGTATGAATTTTTGGTTTTGTAATGTAGCTCACAGAAAGTCACTTTCGTCAGCGAGAGAATCTAGGTCACGAAACTCTCCTTATGACTCCATGATGATGCACTTATGTTACTATGTGTTATTATGTTCTATTGCTTCTATATACTATTTAATTACGTTGCTGATTTCAAATTTCAGTGATTTGAGGCCGGCTGGTTTGGTACCTTTGTAACGGCTTTTTTGTTATCTGGAAAATTAAAAATACCTAGAAAAAGCAATGAGTGTAAGAGGACGAGGTACGTTGACGGTTAAGCCGTCTCCAAACCCATTTTTCCAAACAGTTGCTAGTGATATCGGTGTAGATCCAGCAAAACATATAGCATGGAAAGGAAATGCTGATCCTGCAATGAAGAGAAGTACCTCCACATTACAAGATAATTTTTCATTTTTGTATACAAGAGAATCGGACAAAATAGGTTCTATGGTTAATAAGCCAGTGTCGTCGGGACATAAAATTTTAAGTAGAACTGAATTTTTGAAACAAAGAAGAGACAAACTTCGTCAAGAAGAGTTAACAGAGGATGATATTAGTCTATTAGCATTAAATCAACAAGAAGAAATTATTAAACCTGATGTGCCAAGAATATTAGAGGTATTTAAACAAGGCACGAAAGATGAAGATCCTAGATATACTACCACAAATAACGAATATGGTAAGAAAAAACCAACCATAGCAACATTTGTTGCTGACAGGGCATCCATCCCACAAGGGTTTTCATCTTCATTTAATAATGTAAAGCCTAAAAATTCAGGTCTAAACACTGGTTTGTCAAGGTCTAATGTGCACTCCAAACTAGATCCTCAATTTGCATAAATCATAGTAACCAAGTGGTCGACCTTTAATAAAGTTTACTGGACAGTCTGCAAGAAATGTATATTATAGCTATATAATTTGTAAATACAAAATAAAAGTATAAATATTACTTAACGAAATTTGTTTTTCAAATTTGTGTAGTATTTTTTTAGTAGCTTTTTAATCTTGTCGTCAGACACGGATACGTTCAGAAGTCTGTCTAGAACAGTGTTAGGAATAGCGATTTCACATTTATGATTGGTCACATCTTTTTCCAAAATAGCTATAGTTTCTTCGAGAAATTGTGACATTACTTCCGATGCAATTGAAACTTTCCCTTTGTCCAACAGTAGCTTAATTAATAATGCTACATCATAACCTTTTTTTGACTCATACGCTTTTTGATCACCATTTTGATTACCATTTACAATTGAATCAAAGGAGTTTTTCCAAAATGTATTAAGTACTGGTGTTGGAATAGCATCACATTTATCAATAAGTTTGTTGCACACGTATTTATGCAATGATAACGCTGGGCTTTTATCTATATGACACAATATATCCATTAAAATATTAATTGAAGCATTAAGTTTGCTCATTTTGTTAACAGATGTAGTGCATCTTCCTCCTAATCTAAGATCATTGCATAGTTCATGGTCACTAGGGTCCGCAATAATTTTGTCTATTATTATCTGATAATATGATTCGACTACGTCGATCATAGTCCATTTAGATTCTAATTTTTTGCCTCCATCAAAACCTTCTAATGTTTGTACTCCGTTAAAATCTAATTTTTTAGTGTGATAGCAAAAATTTAAAGCTTGAGTGAGTAAATTTTGGTCACATAACATTATCACTATCTCTTTGTTTGACTGAATTGAGTGTTTGATAGTATTGGATAAGGACAAAACACTAACAGACACAAATTGCTGAAATATTTGTACCAAGTTTTCGTAAATAACTATTTCCATATTATCAAGTACAAAAGCCTGATTTGAAGGAACAACTTTAATAGAATGCATGATGATACTAAGTGCATTCAATACACACTCAACCTTTTCACTGTCATTAAATATGCTACCTGCGTTACTATAATCGTATTCTACCAAATAAGCTTTTATTAATGGGTAAAGTGTACGATGCACATCATAAAATCGTTGACGATACAGAAGAAAACAACACAAACATTCATAATAGTGCAACTGTTTTGATTGGACACTGTTGCTCATGCTATTGTTCACGAAAATGTCATCAGATAATTGTCGTAAAGTATTAATAATTTCTAAATTTATATCAACAGATCTATCGTGATCGTCCCATGAAGGAATGGAGATCTTACACAACCAGCCTAGGTATCCGTAATCACAGACTTTCGTCACTAATGAACTGATACAATCAATACAAGTCCGAGTGTATCTTGTACAATGCGATTTTAATGCCTCTGTGCTAGTAGAACTTACGCAAATCTGTGAGCCTATTTTACATTTTAAATTTAATACCTCTATAATCGACGTATATGCTTCGTCAAATAAATTTCCGTCTAATGATATTTCAAATATATGGAACCATATCTGATGTAATTCTTGAATTAAGAAGGTTTGTATGGGTGCATCTTGAACCAAATTCAATAGCTCGATAACGGCATTTAACAGTGTATAACAACTATTTAATGCGATTTCCGTGCCTATTTCGTTTGGAAGTAACACTCTTAGACGCTTAGAGGTTTCTAGTAAATTATTTAAATGAGCTATATTCATAATTTTATTGCCATAAACACTATCATACGCCCTTAGACTGAAGTGAATCTCATTTGGGGCAGATTGAATGCATAATTCTCTGTATGTTTTGTCAACTCTGGCTTTTGTATCATCAAACCACGGAGAAAATGTATCCACGCCACTCTCCGGGACAATGTTCATTAGTTTATTGGAAATATACTTAATACTTTCAAGTAACTTGATGCTGCTATCATCCACACTATTGTGTTCTGCATGATAATAACAAACTCTATCTATTAGTTGAACGAAAAGCTTCAACGAAGTAAACTTGCTATTATCATGTCGCAATACTAAATTTTGATATTCTAGTAACGTCAATAGTCTTGTTAGACAAGAAAATTCCCCGGATTTCATTAAATACGATGTGAGCAAAAAGTTTAAGTCGTCACTTGCTTCGTCACTTATGATTGTATTTCGATAAAAATTCACTAATACTGAAAAGCTCGGTGATATCTTAGTGTTTTCAACGTCAGGACACAGAATGCTACTCGGGCAAAGATTAATGGTATTAATGTACTTCAACGTGTCGTGAGTGCGAGTACATGGTCGAATCGTATCCAGCCATAAAAATAACGATGATCTAGCGATGTTACAAATTGATAAGGGAAGAAATCTAGAATGCAATCTAGCCTTAACATTGGCATTCAATCCGCCGTTAATATATATGAAGGCAAAGATAATTGCGACAATTAATGAGTTATCAATATTTTGGCCTAATACTTTCTTCGTAATACCAGATACTACGTTGCGACTAAAGCATGATAAAACTGGCATGATCGGTACTGGACTACTAGTGTCAGAGACACATTTTTCAAGTAATTCCTCGAATAATTTTATAATTTGATCATCCGATTTACCACTTAGTCCTGGTAAAATGTTGGAAAACTTGAATGATTCTGTTCCATAATTAAAAAATAGATTGTTGTCGATGAAAACTCTACAAAAACTTAGCAACTCCAATTTAACATTTTCAATCCAGGAAGAAGTATCGTACGCATCATTCAACGCAACAAATACGTCATATTTTATCTTATCGAATTGCTGGGAACAGTTATTGTCACCTAATACTAACAGTTTGGCATTATCGACAAACTCGTGAATTTCACTGTAATTGACAGTATCAATTTCTTTTTTCTGATACACAATACCGCATGTATCGTCATTGCATAAAACTATAGTCATTTTAGCGCTGGTTAACGGTAATAAATAGTAAAGGCGGTTATCAAATTGTTCCAAATGCTCTAGGTCGATTAAAATATTGCAATAACAACGTTTATCATTTTCGTATAATTTTTCAATGATATCAACAATTGAATATGTATTATCGGGAATTTCGAAATATCTTTTCATAACTTTTATAATATCATTTCTACGAAACCGATTAGGGCGCATAATAGCCCGCAATATTGTGTCCGTATCCGTCTCATCGATAATTTTATCTACAATGAATGCATCCTCCTTCATGCTTTCATTCAATGATAGTACGTTAGAATTTCCAAAATCGCATGAGGCTCGTTGATATTTAATATTGTCTTCATATTCGAATTTGTATACCACGTCAATCCCATTAGCTTTTGGCATGAAATTAAGGTCTACCACGTTAAATGATAAATCTTGTATATTTGAATCTGATATATTTAAAGGAATTTTTTCTATTGCTTCAATATTAGCATTGGCGCAAGTGCAAAAGAAAATTTCAGAACTGTTTTCATAATTGATGCCAATAGCCACATAAAGATTATTTACTAACATATTCATTCGAATCTTGCCATTTAAAATTTTACTGGTATGTGACAACGTATTTTCTGATAATATACTTTTTGTTTTTATATCCCATAATTGTACGTTTCCCGAAGAGTATAGAACGAATAAAAATTGACCGCTGTATACTCCCATATCAATTATATCTAATTTACCTGGATTACCAATGATAACATTGAATAACTTTTGTATCATTTTACCAAACACTGTAGTAGTATAATTAACTTCATCTGTATTGATATTTATACTGATTTGCATTATCTCTCCAGTTGATAAACCAATGATAAGTTCATTTATCGATAAAAATGATACTTTCTTAATATCTTTTTGTTGGGTATTGATACTTACACTATATTTTAACATGTTCTTATCTGCAAGGTCATCGATTGATAAAACATTTCCATCGTTAATATAATTTGAAAATATTGATTTATCGCTCGAAATTTGACAAAATTTAATTGATAGTATCAAGCCATCATCAAATAATAAACATCCAATTATTTCATTTGCATCACTAAAAAATGTAATATCAATAATTTTATTAAATACGCTGATGCAAATCACGCAATCCTTAAGATCTTCACTTAAACATTTCTCCTGCAGTTTAAGAATATATTCATCGGCGCTATTTTTTAAAAATGTCCAATGAATCCACCGAGCATCACCTAGTTGATTCGACGAAGAATTTAATTCGGTGCCACCCGTGTATTCGATGACCTCGTCTCCGCTAAGTGCTCGCCTATAATTCGCCTGGCATGAGCCCCGCGACCACGAGGGTTCCTGTTCAGCCACTGCTGCGTACTCCATCATTGCCATTATTCTCACGGCGCATATCATGGGCCTGTTTTTATGGTGGGACTTACAAGAATTGAATTTTGTGGAAAGTGTAAAATCACTTCGAATCGGAAGTGAAGTCATGTGAAGCATGTAACAGTATCACCAGCAATGAAATGATAGGTAGAAATTACAAAGAAAAGAAAATTTCTGAAAAAAGGAGATTTTTGAAGATATTTTAATAATATTTACAATAACACTAGTAATTTTATTCTATATCCAACGAAATGGAATAAATTTACTCTATTATTTACCGGCAGCTCTTTGTTTACCGTATACTTCTTTTATTTGATCTCTCTTCTTGATAGCTCTAGTGTGTGTGCCCAACTAATTAAAAAAGAAACAAATTAGAAATTGGTATGATTGTGATGGATAAATATTGATTTAACAAATGATATTGCATTATCGAATTTGAATAATTTACTCGAAAAATATTGACTTGAATTGATTTCATATTACTAAGTGGTGGAACTAATAACTTGTCGAATATAGGTTAATTATAGCTTTCCACAGTAATTAGTGACGTCAATGCTGTCATTATATTCAATGGATATTATTTGTAATAACAAAAATACCATTCAATATCGAAAAAGCACTTATTTTTAAGTCTAACGCCCAATAGTTATATTATCATATCCAAGTTATATTATCCGAGTCAATTTTAATGTTCAATAACGAATCATGTATGTAATATAATGGAACTTACTCTACGTTTAGCATACTTGTACATTCTCTTTTCTGAACTAGCACCACCTGTCTTAAGCATATCTAAAAGGCGTTTCTCATAAGGACTTAAGCCAGCAACTTCACCAATAAGTTCTCTAACCATTTTAGTTCTTTTTGAGATTCTACCTTTTGTGTTGGATGGGCGGACAACTTTGTCTCTCTTTGTCACCACATGTCCTTTCTTTAAGCCTACTGCAACACCTTCAGACGACATCTTACTCGTTTTTTTATTGTTTTATCATTTTTTGGCACCACCAATGATTGAAAACCCTAATTAAAAGGGCCGGTATCGGAATTTTCACCGAGAAGAGAGACGAGTGATACAAGAACAGGTGGTAGATGCTTTTAGTAGTACATCGGAAGGGATAATATATTTCTGCGCATTGAAACCACTTCAAAAAAATATTGTGTAAATTACGTATTACTATTTATTACTTATTGATTAATAGAATAACAACTAGGGCTTTGTGAACTTAATCGTCACACAATCTATCCATGAAACCAAAATTACTTAATTAATCAACCCTAACGTTAGCTGATACAAACTTCAAAAAAAAATAAAAAATTGGAGTCTTCATTTGAAGATTTCTTGTGAAATGGTATGCTCCTTTTCTCTTCTCGCTCTGCGTTGAAACTAACGTCCGTTTATATCTAGGCAACTTCATCGAAGAGTATCAAAGTTGGTGGTAAAGGCGGCAAGCCGGCTAAGGTAAGACCTTTTCTTGAGATTGATATGTAAAATAATCTAATTAACTCCTATGACCAGTCTCTTGAACGTCCTGGTTTGAGTGAAGAAGAAATTGAAGAAATTAGGGAAGCATTTAACTTATTCGATACAGATGGATCAGGTGAAATTGATCCTAAAGAATTAAAAGCAGCTATGCAATCGTTAGGTTTCGAAGCTAAAAATCAAACTATATATCAAATGATTGCAGATATTGATAAAGATGGCAGTGGTAGCATTGATTTTGATGAATTTCTTGACATGATGACAGCTAAAATGAGTGATAAAGATACAAGAGATGATATTCAAAAAGTTTTTAATTTATTTGATGATGATCAAACAGGCAAAATTTCATTCCGTAACTTAAAACGAGTTGCTAAAGAATTAGGTGAAACTATGAGTGACGCAGAATTACTAGAAATGATTGAAAGAGCAGACACTGATACTGATGGTGAAATAAGTCCTGATGAATTCTATGCAATTATGACCAAAAAGACTTTCCAGTAAAGAAGTTAGTCAGTCTATAATTTAAGTTTATATTACACTTTTGTAAATAATTTATATCAACACGATTTTTATAGCATTCTTCTGTCGGCACCAAATGCTGCGCCTGTGGTAGTTAAAGGGTCAGTGCCAGTTCTTCTTTCGTTGAATTTTACATTTAATGATGGTAGTGGAACATAGCCTGCATATCCTAGAATACAACCCATACCTTTTTGTGTTAACATTAAGTCGTTTATGACAGGATGAACATATCGACCATCGGAATGTTCTCGTTTTCTATCATTTCTTACATTATATGGTATGTGACCTAAATAACCAGGTAACTGTTGTGTATTTTTAGAAGTTCCTGAAGACAGTAGCTTTGTTGCAGGATTTAATGCCATTCTTCTAGTGCCTTTTACTTCACATTTTAAGGGTTCATTAGTAACGTTACCTGGAATTGGACAAGTAGCATTCATGTTAACGGTTGAAAAAAGTTCGCGTTGTGCATCGGCGGCATTAAAATTGTATGTATCCATATAAATGGTACTAGAGATATTATATTGTCCTAATGCTTTATCGTGATTTCTTGGTTTATTCATTAACTTTACCAATGGTGGTGCTTCGCGCTTGCACACACAGTCTGCTTCGATCGCTTTAAGTATCGCTGGTATATGATTTGAAAAGTCGTCCCATGCAATTTTACCACAATAAGATACTTTCCATGCAATGACACAGTATTTATCAATTACAAAAGCAGGTGTATCTTCGCCAAGACAATCTCGTACCAATTTAGGTACGTCTTTGACTAATACCTTACCATCTTCACCAGCAAACTTATCAAATGATTGCTTGAGATGCTCATTTACTTGTACATTATCATAATTCTTCCAATTCATAAAGTTTATAAAGCTCTCGCTACTCGTGGAGCGTAGTAATGATTTTGGGACAGAAGTTTCAAAACTAGTAGGTAATGAAGTATCTCTGACTACTTGATTACGATTAGCCTGCATCATTTTCGAGCATATAGTTGCACTATTGTTCCATTCGCCTTTATTGTAATTCTTTCTATTTC
>JACCDO010202213.1_pt1 | contig 27791 bp, 27 predicted proteins | sample 7446101 | NCBI WGS metagenome assembly JACCDO01 (sample SAMN15323440, study PRJNA562643) | freshwater metagenome | isolation source: river surface water | place: USA:Blue River Watershed | collected 2017-08-16
AAAAGGAAATTTTCTCATTAATTGGTGGAGAAAAAAACCTGATTGCAAATCTGGCCAACATCTCTTCTTGGATTTATCACACAATCCCAGATTTAAACTGGTGTGGCTTTTATCTTTGGAGTGAAGACGATAAGGAACTTATTCTTGGCCCTTTTCAAGGTAAACCTGCTTGTATCCGAATAAAATCTGGAAAAGGGGTTTGTGGATCTTCATTTGCCAACAATGAAACTTTAAAAGTCGATAATGTTCACGAATTTCCAGGACACATAGCCTGCGACTCGGCTTCACTATCAGAATTAGTAATTCCTCTCAGGAAAAATGGAAAAGTTTTTGGTGTACTCGATTTAGATTCACCTAGCATTAATCGCTTTTCTCAAAAAGATTTAACTGAGCTAGAAAAGATATTAAATCTAGTCTCTCAAGAAATTTTTTAAGAAACTCTCACTAGTGTTTTTTCTTGAGTCACTTTTCTTTTAGTAAGATCTTCATTGTGAAAAAAACGGTGATATAAAATGATCGATAATAAATAGGAACCCCCTGCGATATAAAAAGTTGGGCCGAAGGAAGTTTTTTCAATTAATACTCCACCCATTCGAGTTGAGGTGGTATAAACCAGATGATATGAAAACATAATTACTGACGAGGCAAATGCACACTCACTCTCTCGCACATGCTCCATTTCAAACATGGACATAATGGGCCCTGACATATTCATGAGCATCCCCCTTAAGAAAAAGCAACTTAAGACAACTGTTACATTTTCTGCAAGACCCATAGTCACCATGAACGGAATGGAAAGAATCGCTGTTGTAATGATGAATTTTAAATGAGTTGTTTTTGCAACCAGTGTAGGTGTTAAAAAGATTCCGACAAAAATAAAAAATTGCAGTAAAGCATAGGATACCCCAATCATATCGGTTGAGAGATGAAATTTATCTTTTAAATACAAGTTGATAAAAGGAACAACCATTCCTCCACCAAAAGCTAAATAAAGCTTGGGGAGAACCAATTTAAAAAGCATTTTCCATTCTTTTTCTTTTAGGCCCTGAAGAAGATTATTTTTCGTTTCAGGAATTGGAACTCTACGAATTCTGATAAAAATAAGATTGGATAAAAACATGACCATCAGGGCAAGCATAATGGCCGAACGATACAATTCAAGTTGAGATAAACCTGGCTCAAACCATTTCACAATTTTGGGTAAATAGCCACCGATAAGATAACCAAACAGATGGGCCATAATATTAAGCCCAGAGTTTAAACTAAAAAGATGAACTCTTTGCTCTGGAGTGGAATTTCTTAAATAAAATGGAGAAACAGAAATATTAAATATAGCAAGAAACATACTTGCCATGAGTCCCCAAAAAAAGAGTGAGCTTTGATCAATCGAGAGAATTTGCAGGAAATAAAAAAATGAAGATAAAAGCATTCCTGTCACGACAAGATGTTTAGCGTGAAATTTTTCAATCACCAAAGAAGCAGGTATTGCCATAATGGAGATACCAAGAGAAGTCGTTGAAACTAAAGTTCCAATAATAGATTCTCCGTATCCCAATTCTTTAAGATAAAGATTAAAAAGAAGTCCATAAATCGACTGGCCCATTCCTTGAACAGCGTTTCCAATTAAAAAAAGTTTTACGTTCAAAGAAAGGTTTAAGAAATGATTCTTGTAATTACCAAACATAAGTTATCTTAACTCTCTTCCCCAATTACCTCTAGAAGGAAAATAATTATTTGATTATGATTTATCCGATCAAACTTAAGGGGAATTTATGAAATTTATTTTAACACTAGTGCTCTCCCTTGCCTCATTTTTTTCATACGCAGATTTCGTTTATATGAAAGAAAATGATTTGGGAAAATCTATTCAATGGAACAATTTGAAAGAAACACTCACTCTCAATGAAAATTCTGATTGGGCGATTTATCCAGATATATCTCCAAATGCTGAAGAATTTGTTTTCTGTGAAGGGTCTGATGCTAAAAGCCTCCATCTAACTTATGTGAATAAGCGAAACGGAATAAAACAAATCTTTAAAATCACGAATGAAGGCCTACTTCTTCATCCAAAGATGACAAAAAATGCTCAGTATATTTTTTACTCTGCACCAGGGCCAAAAGGAAAAAACACTATATTCTTTTTTGATCGAGAAAAATTATCCGAGAATCAAGGTCGGGATTTAAGTGAATACTCACTCTCCTCCGCTTCAATGCTAGATGAGTCGGATGAAGCCTATTTTCCACGTCCATCTTCAGATGGAAACTTTGTTGTTTATCAAAGAAACCTTAATGGAAAAAAAGAGATCATCTTTTTCGATCGTTTAGAAAATAAAAAAACGGTTCTTGCTGAGGGAATGTCACCGGCCCTTTCATTCGATGAGACCTTCATCGCTTTTACGAGTAAAAAAGATGGTAATTGGAATATTTATGAAATAAATCGTCTCACTAAAGAACTCACTCAAAAAACTTTTGATCCCAAAGATGAAATGGCCCCAACCTATAGGCCAGATAACTCGATAGTTTTTGCTTCAAATAAATCTGGTCGCTTTGAACTATACGAAATGATCAACAGTAACTGGAAAGTTTTAGTGAGTGATACCAGTGCTGATTTTTATTCTCCTCAATTTTCTGGAGAGAAAAAATTTCAACAAAAGTCTCTTCCCTCTTTTTTAGGAAATCCAAGATCTTCATTTGGAACAGTTTCACACGAGGGAAAAATTTATATGGCCGGAGGCCACCAAGGTGCTGAACACACTTATCCTCCTGAATCATTTACTAATGACTTTCACGTTTTTGATATCGCTTTAAAAGAATGGAAAATTCTGGCCCCAAGACCTCACCTTGCTCACGGATATCAGCTCGCGGCCCATGGAGATTACATCTATGCTTTCGGAGGATTTGCTTACTCTAGTGTTCATAGGCCTCGTTGGAAATCTCTTGATGTGATTGATCGATACAGTATTAAAGAAAATAAATGGGAAACCATTGGAAAACTTTTAACTCCAAGATCCTCAAATGCAGCAATTACCGTTGGAACGAGGGTTTATCTTGTTGGAGGTTGGAATTCAACTCCAAAATTTGATAACGATGCTGACGGAATTTTTCATAAAACAATTGAAGTTTTTGATCTTATCACTGAAAAGATTGAACTCGCTCCATTTGAAATTCCTAGTCCAGTTAGACGTGCCTTCACTGGGTTTAACCTTAATAACGAGCTAGCACTTATTGGTGGACTTGGAGAAGGGGCAAGTCATTTTGAACTCATTAAAAATGTCACCATCATTAATCCTGAGACTGGAATTTCTAGAGAACTTCCGGAGCTTCCTTTTGCTACCTTTGCTCCTGCTGCTGAAGTGATTGGAGATGAGCTTATGGTCTTTGGAGGAATGCTTAAAACAGGGCCCATGAACTATGAATATGTTTCTCATATTTATGCCATGAACTTAAAAGACAAAAACTGGAGACACACTGGAAGATTTCTTAAAGAAACAAAAGGCTTCTCGCAAGTATTTCCTCTCGATGAAAGGACTCTTGGAGTTCTTGGTGGACACCACTATTCAGCGGGAGAAGATAGACCTGTAAAAACATTTGAAACGATTTCTATTCGATAGACTTTTGGGGGCCTTATTAGGCCCCTTATCTTTTATTCGGCCAGCGTTGATGAAGAATATCCATAATTTTCAATTAAAAATGTATCCACAGTATCTGTATTGAAAACGTTACAAAAATCAGCTTCTTGAATCTCATCATAAAGAACGTTATCAGCATCCTTAATGGCCGGCACAAATCCACAAGTAATCGTCCTTGAGTAATCATGAAGATTTGTTATTAAATTTGCTCTTGCTTCTGGAACAGTAATTTTTTCTAATAAAAATTTTGAACCAGCATTCAATTGATCTGCATATAAAACGTTGACCCCATAACCGCCATACTCACCACGATCACATGCTTCCTCTCCAAACTCACAGTCAACATGAGTATACCCATCACTAAAAATTTGAGAAGAATGCCTAATTTCATGTGCAATGATTGAACCTATCTTTGAGGCATTATAGTTTTCTGTCACTTCTTCATTGGCCTTACAAATATAAACGTTATTATCTGATTCGCTATAATACATCACTCCATTTGAACAAACTTCAGAGGACTTAAATCCAACTTTAATTCCCGATCCAAGCAGAATGTTTAGGAGTCTTTTTTGAATATAATCCCCATTATTCCATTTATTGATATCAAAACCAGAGGTTTCAAAATCTTCAGCTCCTAAAAACTTTTTCTCTAATGTGTTACATGAATATGCTCTTCCTCCATAAGTAAAAAGCGAGGGTGTTGCTCTAGGAATAAATAAAGAGGCCCACACACCTTTAATAAAAATATTTTTAAGATTTTTCTCAGTATCACTCAAAGAGCCCTCGGCAGAACTATCCCAATTAATCGATGCTCTTAAAGCTTCAACGCATTTTGCAGGTAAATCAACAGAAGGATCCTCATAATTTTTAATTGGATAATTAACAGCTTTTGGAGAACAATATCTTTTTAAATTTGTAATCTTTGTCGCATTTAAGTAACTATCATTATCTAGTTCTTCATTAAAAAAGACTGGGCACTCATCTGATTCTTTCCCTACGTTTACACAACCTGTAAGAAGAGTAAAAGGCAAGGCTCCGTAAGATAGTACTTTGGCAACTTTGATCGCCACGCCAAGTGCCTCCACTTTTGTTTCCCTAGAGATCAATTCAGCGCTTGAAGAATTTTTAACAGTTAAAAGATTTAAGATTAAACAAAAGGCAATTGTTGTATATTTCATGATTTGCTCCTAACTACAGAGGAGCAAATCATGAACCAAATTCAATAAGCCTAACTATAAGGAAAAATTAGATGATTTGTGAATTTTTTAGTCAAGCTGACTAAAACCTTTACACCCCAGACTTTCCATAATTTGGAAGTACCCTTGCTGAAGGATCATTCACATTACAATTTGACCACTCTTTATTTGGCATCCAAAAATCTTTAATCAAATGTGACTGACCTTTGAAATGCTTTTCAAAAATATCTCTGTATAGAAGTGATTCTTTCGTAAACGGAGTTCCATTAGGATATTTTTCTTTGGCGGCTGCTAAATCTTTTTCTGAATATTTTTCCTCTGCAAATTCTTTCAGGTAATCAACCATCGAGTGTCCAACAGCATCTGAGAAAGCTGCTTTTTCACGCCACAAAATTTCATCTGGGATAAAGTTTGTTTTATCGAAAGCTTTTCTTAAAAGCCACTTACCCATACCGGTCGTATTCATTTTAAACTCTGGATGAATCTCCATCACCGACTGAACAAAATCTAAATCTCCGAAAGGAACACGGGCCTCAAGAGAGTTGGCAGAAATACATCTATCTGCACGAAGCACATCATAAATATATAGTTCATCTACGCGTTTTTTAGCTTCATTTTGGAAAGCTTCAGCAGATGGTGCAAAATCTGTATATTTATAACCAAAAAGTTCATCCGAAATTTCTCCGGTAAGAACAACTTTAATTTTTGTTTTTTCTCGGATGTATTTACAAACAAGATACATCCCAATAGAAGCTCTCACGGTCGTGATATCCCAAGTCTCAAGGTGCCAGATTAATTTATCAAGAACACCCAAAGTATCTTGCTTGTTAAAGTAAACTTCATGGTGATCTGTTTTTAAAAAGTCAGCGACAATTTTGGCGTACCCAATATCGATAGGATTATGATCAAGCCCCACTGAAAATGTGGTGATCGGTTTTTTTAGAATATGTTGGGCAATCCCACACACAAGACTCGAATCAAGACCTCCGGAGAGAAGAAATCCTACTGGAACATCCGCAACAAGTCTTTTTCTCACACCTTCAATTAGTTTTTCTCTAATATCTTTTAAATGTTGATCTAAATTTTTTGGACTATGGTGAGCAACTGTAGTGAGGTCTTTATAACGAACAAATTTCTCTCCATCATAAAAATGCCCTGGAGGGAAAGCTTCTACTTTTTCGCAATAAGGAGAAAGTACTTTGACCTCAGAGGCAAACATCATTTTACCTTCAAAAGTTTTTCCATAAAAAAGTGGGCGAATACCAATTGGATCACGTCCAGCGAGCATTTTTTTTCTTTTATTATCCCAAATCACAAGAGCGAACTCAGCATCAAGGTGTTGGCATAGACCTTCGATGCCTTGATCCTTAAACATAGGAACAAGAACTTCACAATCTGAGTGAGACTTGAAAGTATAGTTTTTTTCGTAATCTCTTTTTAGAGTTTCATAATTATAAATTTCACCATTGCACATAATAACATGGCCAAATTCTTCTTCCACAAAAGGTTGGTGACCTTTAAGAGTTGGATCCATGATGGCAAGGCGATGAAAACACATGCTGGCCTCACCTTCATTCAAAATTTTTATCTCTGAATCATCAGGTCCTCTATGAACGAGTCCTTTGAAAACAGTTTCAAATTGAGGAAGGTTTCTTACATCACCAGAGTAGGCCGTTAAACCGCACATGATCATTCATCCTAGAAATTTGGGAATAATTTCCCGAAATGCTGAGATATCTTATCTCAAATTGAAAGTCATCTGAAGCAAGAAAATTTGGGCCTTTTTAACCAGAAATTTGGAATTTCTTAAGCTCATCTTGGGCAAGAGTCCGAGCTTTTTTGCGGACTTCATCAATAGTGCGAGAATTAATAGCTGGCTGCTCTACCTGAAAAGCCTTTCCCACGTATTCTTTTTTCCAAACATTCATAATCTTGATTGATGAGTAAAATTGCCTCTTTTCTGAGCTATAACCATATTCCTCCAAGGCAATATATTGTCCCTTCGGAGATGCGCCTAGGGCGTCGATGAATTCTTTTTGACTAGAAAATGCAGAAAAACTCAAAAACAAAATAAGAAATTTCAACATGGTCCCCTCACTTGTTCTACTTATTAAGAGCAATTGCAAGGCCAGGTGATTTCCGTTTTTTCAATATGTTACTAGTTTATTAAAAGGACTTTTTGTCAAATAGAGTGACAATTGCTAAATTCCTCAACTCTCAAGGAGATATATATGCATTCATTCGAAAGCCATATTCGAAGTGTCCCTAATTTCCCTAAACCAGGGGTGACTTTTAAAGATATTAGTCCTCTTCTTCGTGATCGTTTTCATGAAGTAGTCGAGGCCATGAGCCAAGGAATCAACTGGAATCATGTCGATTATGTGGTCGGGATTGAATCTAGAGGCTTCATTCTAGGGTCCGCCATGGCCCAATTGCATAAGAAAGGGTTTATACCCATGAGAAAAAAAGGAAAACTTCCGCCTCCAGTGATTTCAGAAACCTATGCACTTGAATATGGAACTGACACTCTAGAGTTGGTGAAAGCGGATGTTGGAGGAAAAATTGTCCTTGTGGATGATGTTCTTGCGACAGGAGGAACTCTTAAGGCAGCAATGACCTTGTGTCAGAAAAATCAATTTGAAGTGCTACATATGTCACTTCTTATAAACCTGACTTTTTTAAACAACTTTAAAGAGCAAGGCTTACCGGTAATTTCTGTCCTTAACTACTAACACTTTTAAAGAAAACAAAATGATTTACACTGAAATCTATGTGGATCATTTTGTTTTTTTTATCACTCAATTCATTTGCTCTAGATTCTTTTGAACGAATCAAAAATGTTCGAATTTTAAAAACATTTGATAGCAACATCATTTTATTAAATAAGGGTATAGAAGATGGGCTCATGAGAAATGATCACATCAAACTCATCAATGAAATTGAAGGTTATGCATCAAGGGCGATTTGTCTTAAAAGTTCCTCTGATAAGTCTTATTGGAAAATTTATCGAGTTCCATACGCTCAAGCATTTTCTAAAGATTATACATACACAATAGTTGGGGCAGGAGATAGAGAGATTCCTGAAAATATAAAAAATTTAAGAAAAGAAATCCAAAAAATCCCTTCAGAAGAAAAAAGAGCTGAAACTGATTCACCTGATCCATTTAAAGTTAGGGAGGACATGACAGAGCAACTCACTAAAAAAGATCAAATAAAACCAACAAAATGGGATAGAAATCAGGCGGTGCTAGAAGAAGCTATTGATCTTGAAAAGATGAGACAACAAATATCAAATTATCATTTATCCATTTATGCCTCTCCTTATACAAAACAATCCATCAACAATGGAGAATCTCTCAGATTTGGAATAAAAGGATTTAATTATGGAGATAGGTATCAACTTCTAACCCATTTCGAAAAACAGAAAACAAAATTAAATGATCCCGTTACAAATGAATCTATCACAAGTGATTCTACTTTTGGAGAAGCTCAATTCATCATCAAAAGGTTATCACCGAATTTCTCTTCATTAACGTTAGTCAATTACAACTCCACCAATTTTGGAACTCTAGGAACACCTAACTCGCACTATCAATTTGGACCTCTTGGCTTTACTTGGCATGTCTATGAATCGAAATCTTGGGAATATATGAATTTGAGCTACATCCCACTTTATGATGTTCGAGAAACAGAAATCTTAAATAATTCCAATGAAAAACAAATCGTAAAGACCAATGGTATTAGACACGGAGTAAGGCTTTCTTTTAAAAAGAAAATCAATGAAAGAGCAGCGCTTGAAAATCATCTCTGGATTAAACCATTTCAAGATCCGGCCACATGGCAATTAGAAGCTGATAATCTCAATCTCAGTAATGATCTTAAATTGGCCTTTAATCTTACGGGAAAACTTTATTTTGATTATAATTTGATCTATCAAAAAGATAAAATCTGGAAAACTCTGAACAATTTCTCTGATACCAACATTATCAATTCGGCCAATTTAAGATACGATTTCGATCTATAACTTTTTAAGAAAAGCTAGATATTCTTTATTACCACTCTTGCCTTCTATAGGTGATTCAATCCAAGAGAGCACTTTCCACCCATTTTCTTTTGCATAATCAAGTACATGATGAAGTGTTTTTAAACGATCATTTTCATCTTTTACGACTCCATCTTTTGGAAGATTTTCTCTGCCAATTTCAAACTGAGGCTTAATCAGAGCAACTAACTCTCCCCCATCATTAAGAAGCAAGTTGATCGAATTTAAAACTTTTACAATTGAAATAAAGGACAAATCCATGACCGCTAGACTAATTTTTTCCGGTAAAGAGTTGAGGTCTTTAATATTTGTGTTTTCTAAATTTATCACACGATTATCTTCTCTCAACTTCTGTGCCAGTTGACCTGAGCCCACATCAATAGAGAAAACTTTTTTTGCTCCATGAAGAAGCAGCACTTCGGTAAAACCACCCGTACTAGCACCAATATCCATGCAGATTTTATCTTTTGCTTGAACCTTAAATTCAGCAAATGCTTTTTCTAATTTAAATGCACCTCTTCCAACATACAGAGGAGCCTGAATCTCAATATGTGCGTCTAGATCAAACATTTCTGAAGCTTTTTTAATGATTTTACCTGCGACAATGACATCGCCTTTTTCAATAAGACTTTTTGCCTGAGACCTTGAAGAAACAAGTTTTTTATCGAAAAGAAGTTTATCTAGTCTTTCTTTCATAAATTAAATTCACCACTGAAGACAAACTTCACTTCTCCCGAATAGAGAACCTTATCCCCCATGGAAACAAACTGATCCCCACCTTTCGTTTTTAATATGATTTTACCAGTCCAGCCGAACCATTCTTTTAGTGCAAGTGCTGAGGCCGTGAGTCCCGTTCCACAGGAAAAAGTTTCATCCTCAACTCCTCTTTCATATGTTCTCACATAGGCTTCTTGTGATTGAGTATTTTTAACTTCAATAAAACTCACATTCGTTCCAGATTTAAATTTCGGATGAAATCGATAAAAAGGTGCCGTGTTTTTTATATCAATACTTTGTGCATCCGGAACTAAAAACACAAGATGAGGAACTCCTGTGTTAATGAAAAATGATTTTTTAAAATCTTTGAACGCACTCAAATCAATCGCATTTTTATCTCTAATTTCATTCATTTCAATTTGCATACCCAAATCTGTTTTATGAATTTGATAAACGTTATTCATTGTTTGAATGTGATAAGTAGACTTCTTTAAAGTTGCATAGTCATCAATATAGGTAGCAAGACATCTAAGCCCATTCCCACACATTTCCGCCTCTCCCCCGTCGGCATTAAAAATTCTCATCCTGCCATCGAGATTTTTTGAAGCTTCAAGTTTTAAGACACCATCTGCCCCCACTCCAAACTGGCGATGACAAAGCTTTTGAATGAGTTCAGCTGAGAGCTCAACTCCTTGTTCCTCAACAATAATAAAATCATTACCATTACCGGAATATTTACTAAATTTAAGTAAGGATTTAGCCATTTTAACCTCTTTTCTAAGGCCACTTTACCATCTGCAGTAATTATGGGTCAACGCATCCAAGGAAGATTCTCAAATATCAAATCTTGGCAACTAGTTAGAGTTCAAGTAAATTATCAGTTCATCATTAGGGGACTATAGCTCAATTGGTTAGAGCCCCCGGCTCATAACCGGGTGGTTACAGGTTCAAGTCCTGTTAGTCCCACCACCTTATGAAAAAAATTTAAAAACTCATCTTCACCATGGCCTGAAGGACTTTTTCGTCCCAGTGAGCGAACTGAAATCTATTTAAAAAATATCCATACTCGAAACCGACTTCTAGCTTGTCTTGGCTCCCGTGAAGAAGATATCCAAGATCATAAAGTAACTGTGGCTGGGTTGTAAGAAATCTACCCTTAGAATCAAGTAGACCAAATCCTTTATTGTTATTATTTCCATCCCAAGGAGAAGTCGCAAGAAAACCAGTAAACTTAAATCGATGAGATCCTGCAAATTCATGAGTCATTTGCCAGAACATTCCGAATTGAAATCCCACCCCATGAACTCGAGGATTATCTCTAAAGACAGTGTTGAAACTGAAAAAATCAAAACCCGGAATGGCCAAATCATACTGAAGTCCATAAAAATAATTTTGAAAATTTGCAGCACCATTTGCAGAACCATTTTCAATTTCAGTTCTAATGGAAACGTCTCTTAAAATTCCGTATGAAAATTCTTTTCCCGTTAATTTAGTTAAACTAAAAGTAGGAGAAATACCTCCAAAAAATTGATTCGAATAATACTTAGGCCCCTGATCTTTGCCCATCGGCTCGGTGATGTCGTAGTAATAAAAAACCGTTCCATAATTCCAAATGGCAAAGTTTTCAATGGTTAGTGTCGTACGAGAACTCCTGTAGCCTTGATCATCTCTAAAGTTATCGCCCCTTAAAACTGAAACACTTGCACCAAATGCTTGGCCTAATAAGAGAAATAAAAGAAACATCATCAAAAAAAATCGATTCATATAAGTTATTCCTGATAGTTAATTTATATCTGCCTATCAAATTAATCAGCTATTGAGGAGAAGTAACTGAGAAAAATCTTTCCGTCTTAGGCTAAAAAGGTCTTAGATGGTAAAATATTCAGGGTGGAACGCAATCAAGCGAGGTGATTTATGAAATTTTCTTTACTACTTGGATTAATTCTAATGGTCTCATGCACTCATGAGCGCTCACCTGCTTCCTTAAGCGACAAATCTCTTGCTGCTCAATCTTTTGCCCTTGGAAATATAAAAGCATCTGCCCAAAAGCAGGTTTTTAAAGACTCAACATGCTTTGATATTCAACTCGTTATGAAAGGGGTTGAGGAAAAACATGCTCAGCCAAAAAATTGGAGTATTTCTTGGTTAGATAAAAATAATAAACAACATGAATTATCTTTTAATCAAAGAACACCTGCTTCTGAACCAAAAGGCGAAACGAAAATTGCTCCCTATGGTAGCTACCAACTATGGCAAAGCCATTTTAGTGTTTGCGCAAAAGACATTACAAAAGACGAAATTCAATCTATTCAACTTTTTGCGAAAGAACTTCCTTACAATGTTAAAGAAGGGATGAGTTTACATTGGACTCATGACTGACTTTGATATTTGTTGAATCTTGATTAAATAAACTTTTATCGAAAATAAGATAGAGAAGTACAGAAAAAGATCCTATGAATCCGACGCCTAGGCAGCAAAGGATAAAAGGAAAAAGTGGTTTATTTTTTTTCTTCACCTCAAAGTAGATGAAAGTTAAAACTAAAATTAGAGCTATAACCAAGTCAGAAAATATTTGATAAACAAATAATTCCTTAAACGGAGGAAAGACATCCAAAAGTTTTTCGTTTTTCAAAGAAATCCAACTGACAGCTGTGTGTGACAATAACAAAATTAAAGTAAAATATCTCATTTTAGACTCCAATCAATTTCCTTCTTTCCATTTTTCCTAAGATACTCATTACATTTTGAAAATGGTTTTGATCCAAAAAAACCCCTATAAGAAGATAAAGGTGATGGATGAGGAGCGGTCAAAACCAAATGTTTGTTTGAATCCAACATCTTCATTTTTTTCTGAGCAGGAGCTCCCCATAAAATAAAAACGAGATGCTCTTTTTTTTCGTTTAGAATTTCTATCACTCGATCCGTGAACTCTTCCCAGCCCTTTTGATGATGGCTTCCAGGAGATCCCTCCTCTACTGTAAGGACTGTATTAAGCAAAAGAACTCCATTTTTTGACCAAGATTCAAGATTTCCGTGATTAGGTGGGGAAATATCAAGATCAGATTTTAATTCTTTAAAAATATTGACCAAGGATGGAGGTTTGGGGACTCCTTTTTTGACAGAAAAGGCTAAACCATGGGCCTGTCCTGCACCATGATAGGGATCTTGACCCAAAATGATGACTTTCACATCCGAGAACGAAGTCAATTCGAACGCAGAAAAGACTTCGATTTCTTGAGGATATATTTTTTTATTCTCGGATCTCTGTGCCTTTAAGAAACGTTGAAGATCTAGAAAATAAGGCTTATTAAATTCAGGTTTTAATAAATCTAACCAATCATTTTTCATCATGAACGAATTCTAGCGGAAATCGTGTAAAAATTCAGGTAAAATAGTTTTTAAAAGGATCTTATGAAAAATACCTGTAATAGTTGCTATAAACCTAAAGCAAATTTTGAATGCCCTCTTTGTCATGAAGATGTTTGCAAAAGTTGCATTCAATTCATGGAAGATGGTGTTTTTTCGTTTTATAAAAATATCCCAGAAGATCTTTCTCATTCTCAATACTGTCCAAGATGCTTTGATGAAAAAATTGCGGTACCTTTAAAAAATTATGAAGAGCTTCAGAACAAAGCTAAAGATGTTATTATTTTTTTTAAAGATGAAAGTCAAAAGACAAGACTCTTTTCAAGAAAAGAACCAGCTGTTGAAGTTCCAGAATGCCTAGATCGAGAAGAAACGATTCTTCGGCTGGCATTTTTTGCGGCAGAAAAAAAATTTAACGCAATTATTGATGTCGACTTAAAATCACATAAAGTTATGAACGGCTCTCATCGTTATTCAGTATGGAAAGGCTCAGCTATACCTTGTCATTTAGATGAAAAAGCACTGCAACGAGAATATTAAGCTTAATTAAGTTTCAAAATTTTACTCTCTATTGTTTAGATATTCATGAATCATGGGCCATTTTCTGGCACCTAAACATTTGGAGGAATTATGAAAAAATCTTTAATCATCGCTTTTGCTTGTATTTTAGCTATCCCCGCAATAGCTCAAATGAAATCAGGTGAAAAAGCGGATTCCAACATGACATCGGGAGAAATGGAGAGAGAACACAGTCGATCTGTAACGAATACTTCTCCACAAATGGATATGAAAGAAAAAGGAATGGGTGAGATGCAAAAAGAAGAAGAACATTACCAATTAGGTGAAAAAGAAAGAGAGCAAAAAAGAAAACATAAAAAAACAATGGAAGAAAATAAAAAGATTAAAGAAGCCACTCAATCAGGGGTTAATCCATAACTTCTCTCTGGCCAGATGACAAATCTGGCCAGTATTTAATTATTTCTTTTTCTTCTGTTAAATCTTCGATCTTCTGATCTTTCTTTTCTTTTAAAAAATCTTTGTAATTTAGTTTTTTTATTTCTCCAAATATCTCTCATTTTTTCTCGCCCGAAAAATCCTGGGTGATCTTTAAACCTGAGAGCGAATTTTCTTCGCTCAAACCTGGCGGCTTTTCGTTTAAATTTTAACCCCTCATTTGATTTTACAATCTCTGGAACAAATGAATGAACCTCCGGTGAACTAACTTCTACTGCTCCCTCGATGACATCTAAATCAACATCATCATCAAGATTGGAAACTTCAAACTCTGTTCCTCTAACGGCAAATGAAACATTTCCTGTGAGAATCTTTTGATCCACTTGAATATTGGTATCTTTTATCACTTGGGCCCTAATCATTCCTTTAATTAACTCAAGCGCAGAGGAAACGTAGGATGTTTCTCCTGACTCTTCGATTGTTGCTTCAGATAAAATCATCTTGGTTTTTTTAGATAGACTCAATTGAGTTGCAGGATGAATAAGAATCACAACATAAGAATTCTCTGAAACAATTTCATCACCTTTCTCTAGAATAAAATTTTCCTCGAGGGGAATTTTTTGAGAGTTTCTTAAGACGAAACTATCTTTGATTCCTTGAATCTTTGTGACTATGCCTATTTCTCCATATGAGTTAAGCGCAAAAAATAAACACAACAAAGATAAAATAAATTGTTTCATATTCAAGTATCCTTTAATAAATCAAAAAAATTCGGATAAGATTTTGCAACTGCACTAGGGGGATCAATTTCTCCTCCTGAATGCATTCTAAGAAATAAAGACCCCACCATCACCATGCGATGATCGTCAGGCATAATTAATTTTTGAGGTTCTAATATTTTTTCATGAGAACCACTGATATACAAAGTGTCATGAAAAGCTTTTGATTTTCGATTAAATTTTTCCAGTAATTTTATCACTTCATTCAAACGATCACTTTCTTTATGTACTAAGTTCTTTATTCCCCTCAGCTCATGTTCTCCAGGGATATGGGAGAGAAAAAAAGCAAGTGTTGGTACTAGATCTAAACAATCACTCACATCGCAACAAAGAGTCTTTTGTATATGAATTGGCTTCACAATCAGCCCATTTTCATTTATTTCAATTGCCCCAAATGATTCAAGTATTGATAAAAACTTAGCATCCGACTGGAACTGATCAAATTCTAAACCAGGAAATTCAATTCGCTGGTTTAAAGCTCCGAAGGCCAAAGGATAACTCGCACTACTCCAATCAAGTGGAACAAAGTATTCATCATCTTTTTGAATTTGATTTATAAGTTCATTTGTCATCGCAAAATATGTGTGAGAAGAATTTAAATTCTTTGGAATCACTTTGCTCTTTTTCCCCATTAAGATCATCTGAAAAGCTGAAGCAAATTGAGTGGTTCTTGAACAATCAACCTCTAAATCATCGTTAAGTCGAATGGGTCCTTTGAGACAAAGAATATTATCCCTAAGCTCAACCCTGGCCCCAAGTGAATTAGCTACTTTAATAAATTCATCCCAAGGCCTGTCCTTAAGTCTTGACCCTAATTTTAAAAAATATTCATTTTTCCCTAATAACAGCATTGCTGCCAAAAATCTTGCCGTTGTTCCACCCTCTCCAACATCTAACTCAAGAGATGATTGATCAACTTCACACTCAGGAAAATTATTTTTTATGATAATTTCGGATCCAGCCTGAGAAATTTTAAGGCCTATTTTTTTTAAGCAATCAATTAAAAATGTCACATCAGAAGCATTGGGAATATTTTTGATTTTTTTTATGCCATTTTTAAGACAATAAAGAATAAGAACTCTGTTGGCATAAGATTTCGAAGAAGGAACGTGTATGATTTCTGGGATTTTACCGGGCTTCAGGATTAAACTTGTCATGAAGTTGAATTTTGTTTTTTAAATCCTTAAGAGTTAACTCCTCAGTGTAACAATCACCGATGCTTTTTACAAAAACCATTTTAATTTTAGTATCAATCTTCTTTTTATCTGAGTCTAAGAAAGATAAAAAATGTTTAAGTTCAAAGTTGGAATATTTATCAAGATTAAATTTCTCTTCTGGAATTTCAAGTTGCTTAATAAGCTTATTCCAATTTGCACTTGCATCATCTAATTTAAATAATTCAAATAAATACCGAAGTCCCATGCCTACAGCAAGGCCGTGAGGAATCTTTAAACTTGATTCAAAAGCATGTCCAAGTGTATGACCTAAATTTAAAAGAATCCTATCTCCTTGATCTTTAAAATCCCTATCAACGATTTCCATCTTATGCTTGGCACATTCAATCGCAACATCTTCAATCAAAGCCTTATTCATCACAAGATCAAAAATTTTTTTTGATAAAAAACAATATTTTAAAATCTCGCCTTTGCCCGATAACCATTCACCTTCAGGCAATGTACTTAAAAAGTCTCCGCAAATATAGATTTTTTCCGGAGAATGAAAAGCACCAATTAAGTTTTTTCCTTGTGGCATGTTTATACCGACTTTTCCACCGATAGAAGCATCTATCATACCAAGAAGTGTCGTCGGTACACTTACCCAAGATATGCCTCTTAGAATTGTCGCAGCAACAAATCCAGCAAAGTCGGTTGTCGCCCCCCCTCCGAAAGCATACAAAGTTGATTTTCGATGAATTCCTTGTTTCAGAAAAAAATCAACAGCATCTGCATAGGTTTCTAGATTTTTTTTCTTTTCAGGTTCATTTAACCAAAATACATTGGGAGAAAATTGAATCCACTGTGGAAGATGATTTTTTATATGATGATCAACAACAGCGAAGAATTGACCCTCTATAAAAGATTCAAGTTCTTTGAAAAGTTCAAATTTTTTAAGGTAATTTATTTGTGAATTCATAGTCCTTCTATTATCTCTATTTCGAAAGGAAATTAAAGTGAACAGTGATTGGTTTTTAAAATTAAAAGAAATTGACTCACTCTTAAAAGATAAATCCAAGGGAGATCAATTCATACTTGATGAAAAAAACCGATTAACTAAGTTAACCAGTCAATTAGATTCTTCAAAGTCTGAATCTGAATCTCTAAAAAAAGAAATATTCGAACTTCAAACCCAACTTTTTGAGATAGAAAAAAAAATCAAATTATTTTCTGATCAAAAAGATAATCTTTTCTCTATTGGAAAAGATTTTTCACATCTACTGAAAGAGATTGATCAATTAGAAAGTTTAGGACTTGAGAAAATTGAAGAACTAGAGCAGTTAAAATCCAAAGAATCAGATGCGCAGATTTTTCAGAAAGGATTATCCAAAACTATTGATGAAATCTCGCTAGAGGTAAATGAAAATGTTTCTCAAAAAAATGGAGAATTAAATCATATTCTTCTTAGAATTAAACTTTTAGAGGAAGAATTACCTCAAGACTTTAAAAACTTATTCCAAAAAATCCGCTCGAAAAACCTTGCCCACGGGCCTTTTTCAAAAAACGAAAACGGATCATGTTACTTTTGTCGCTACAAGCTCTCAAAAATTGAAGAATCTGAGATTGATATTCAAAAACTACTCAAACAATGTCCTCAATGCTCGCGTATCTTCTTGCCTTATGGCACTTGAGTTGCTAATTAATTTTTGCCGAGTCCAGGGGACTATCGCCGGCCGCAAGGCGGGAGGAAAGTCCGGACACCATAGAGCATCGTAGCGGGTAACGCCCGTCCGCCGTGAGGCGAGGACAAGTGCAACAGAAAGAATGTACAGGCCTTCGGGTGCTGTAGTGAAATCAGGTAAACTCTACGAGGTGCAAGCCCATGTAGGTGAGCGTTGAAGCTGCTCGCTAAGCTCACGGGTAGGGTGCTTGAATCCAAAGGCAACTTTGGGTCTAGAGGAATGATGGTCAAATACAGAATCCGGCTTATTCCTGGTCTCGGCTTTTTTTAAATCTTTTTTAATGCTTTAAGTACTGTTGTTGAAAAGTTTGAACTCTCCTCATTTAAGTCCAACCATTCTACATTTCTTGAAAACATCATTTTTTTAAATTCTTTTTCTGAAATTTTTAAAAGATAGTTTTCAATCTTATATTTGGTAATTCCGGTCTTTAAAATTTTTAAATCTGCTAGATCTAGAGACTGTTTCAATTCGGGATATTGAGATAATTTTTTATCCGTACTACGAATAATAAATGTTGGGACTTCATATTGCCCAGAAAGCCACTCTTTTTCATTTTTTTTGTAGGCAAGAATTTTATCTTTTTTAAAGACAAAACATCTCAGTAAATGAAGTTCGTGCTCAACACTTTTTGATTTTACAGTCTTATCAATCGGAAACATGAGTGGAGATTTCTTTTTAAAAGCTACACAATCCCCTTTTAAAGGACAAAGCTCACAGGTAGCACGTCTTGCCTGACAAAAAGTCCTACCTAAATCCATTAGGGCTTCATTTAAATCTCTATAAGAAATATTTTTCTCATTAAAAATTTCTTTTTCTTCAAAAAGCCGCAGGATTTCTTTTTGAAGCTTAGGACCTTTTTCTATTTTTAGGCAATAGAGCCTTGCTACAACTCTCTCAATATTTGCATCTACTGCTAGCGAAGGTAGATCCATGCCAATTGAAATAAGAGCACTTGAAGTATAAGGGCCAATTCCTGGAATTTTTAAAAGATCATCTTTTTTCTTAGGAAATTTGCCTTGGTATTCACTGATAATTATATCTGCAATTTTTTTTAAATTTTTTGCTCTTCGATAATAACCAAGCCCCTTCCAAGCGATGAGAAGATTTTCCTCTGAGGAAACTGCAAGGCTTTTGACATCAGGATAAATCAACAGGAATCTGTCAAAGTGATTTCTAACTGTTCCAACGGTGGTTTGTTGAAGCATAATTTCTGAAACTAGAGTTGTGTACAGAGAGCGATTTTGTCTCCAAGGAAGATGGGAAAACTCACGTTTTGACCAGGAAATCAGTTCTATTAAATTCATGAAGGCATTCTAAATTACTTACACATTTTGGCAAGATGATCGACTAGTCCGGTTAATTCTTGTGCAGTCAAAGCATCCTTATCCCCTCGAAAAATTCCTTTTTTCTCTTCCACAAAATCAGAAAATTCTTTATGAAATTCATAGATATCTGTAATCACGATCAAATTCTTCGCACCTGATCGCTCAATCCAATCCATGAGCTTTTTATAATCATTAAGGCCCTGATTGACACAAAGTGAATCCATCGTTCCGGCCTCTTTAATTGATGTATCAAACATCATTACACTTACCTTCTCATTAAAAGGACAAGTCTGATCTAATTTTGAAATAAGCCGCTTTCTAGAGCACTCTCCATCATTCATTAAGTAGTCAACCTCTCTCATAGAAGAGCTCGTATCAATCCAAATTTCAAATTTAGTATTTTTTATTTTTTGCTGTTTTGCTTTTCCACAAAAAATATCAAATCGATTTGTAGGATCACAATCAATAATTGTTCTATCAACCGAAGTCGCATGAGGCAAAACAACATCAGTCTGCTTGATGGCATCTTCAGCCTCAATAAGCGCATTTTCCTCGCCTTTTTTATAAAGTCCATACTGGGGGTCAAAACAATAGTCACCCATCTCTTGACATTGAAGCTCTGCTGTTTTTGGGAAGAAATAATACTCACGTTGATTAATTTGTTTTAGTAACTGGGCTTTTTTTGCATGAGAAAGGAACCAAACCTCAAGATGATCAGGAGCTGCATATAAGTTAAGTAGAGAAAAAATAAAAATGATACTTATCCACATTTAAAACTGCACATTCCTTTGTCTAAAATATCTAAAAATGGCATCACCCAAATCCACAATTAAATCCCTATCGTTCACATCCAAATTTAAAAAGTCATTTAAATAGGCTTTTTGTCTTGGAGAAAGTGTTTCTAACTTTTCTCGAATCGAAGTATCACCTCTTTGCGACTGACTTGGGATTTCTCCAAAAGGCAGTTGTTGTTTTTTTCCTGCAACACTAATGGTTGCATTAGTTTTCATTTTTGCCTCAGTAGGCCTGCCTGCCCCAGCTGCTTCACTCGAATCCTTCTCGGCAGATCTTTGCTCTTTATAAAATTGAACTAATCTTTTTAAGGTTTCGGTGGACTCTTCCTCTACACCATCAATAACTTCATGAAGAGGAATTCCTAGTGTTGCAATAATATTCGCGACCAACTGTTCATCTACACTACTCGTCTTCAAATTGAGAAATCGACTCATCGTAGAGATCCCGACATTCGTCATTTCAGCTAAATCTTTTTGAGCAAGTCCTCCCCGAAGCTGCATATACTTTCTAACCACAGCGAGAAAATTTTCTAAAAATTCAGGATGAAAGCGAATCATAGGCTACCCCTTTGAAATTCTTATCGGATTGCAATTTTATTTCTTGATGCAATTTTTTATTTGACACAAAGCACAAAATACCATAGAATTGCAGTATGAAATTGATGGTCCTAAGGAGGATCCGATGAGTACCGAAATATATAAAATCACTGATGAAAATGAAGTTGCAAGCTGCAAGACATTGATATCTCAAAAGATCCAACTCTCTGTAATCACGAATAAGACACTGGTCTCTTCTAAACTAGAAAATTGCAATTTTGAGAATGTCGTTTTTTCAAACTGCACCTTCTACGCTTGTGATTTTAACAAGATAGAGTTTAATAATTGCATTTTTGATAATTGCAACTTTGAATTTAGCCACTTAAGAAACTCATTTTTAAATAATTGCAATTTTGAAAATTGCACATGGATCAGCTCTTCGGCCATTGAATGCCTTGTACAAGACTGCACTATTCCAGATCAATTCAATCAAATTTGTAAAACTGGAGGAACTGAAATTCTTAACAGCAATGAAGACTTAAAAGTCTTCAAATTATTTCCACTTCTTCAAGCATCTTAATTTAAGGAGTGATTATGAATTTAGGATTTTATCTTTTAACTGTTTTTAACGTCTTTGGATTGACGATTCTGCTTAAGGCCTTCGGAATTTAGTCAATCAAAGGTCCCACCCTACCCACCTCTTGGAGTGAGCGCACACTTCAAGAGGTCTATATTCCTACTGAGAAATCTTTGTTTTTTCTGGAACCTTAAAAGTGAAATGATTGTCATCAAAACTAACATCTTGCTTAAGATCAATCAGGCGAAGATCCACTTTTCTTCCATCCACATACTCAAGAGTCATTTTTTCAAAATCAGCTATTGCTTGGGCAGCACTTAAATCCTTACTTGTAACTAAGACAACTTTTTTTAAAGTCATTTCCTTTTGATATTGAGGCTTAAAAAGAAGCTCCAAATTTTTTCCAGATTTAGTAGCAGAAAAATACTTCGAGTTTTCCACACCATCTTTTAGAGAATCTAAAAATTTTGAAAGAGGTAGTTTATTAGATTTTTGAATAGTCACCTGCCCCATTTCACCAGGAACAAACGGCGGAACATAGTACCAACTCTTCTCTTGATTACTCACAAAAGTCGATTGATCAGGGGAAGTCTTCTCAAAACGAATTTGTCCTGGAAATTTATAATCCATTTTACCAAAACTTTTTTTCTCTCTTCCAGAAGCCAGAGAAATAAAACTCTCCTCAAAATTTGCTGAAAATGAAGAAGGAAGAAAGCTTTTCGCCCAAGTAAGTGTTGGAACAAGTAAAAGTACTATGATGAAGTTCATTTTTTTCCTCAAAAGATAAAAGGGGAGAAATGACCTCATTCTAAAGTCACTTCTACCCCATTCCACAAACCACTAATGGAGCTGAACAGAAACGGCCTTTGAAACGCCAGGCTCCTGCATCGTTACACCATAAAGTGTGTCATTAAGTTCCATTGTCTTTTTATTATGTGTAATCAAGATAAACTGAGATTCACTACTCATTTCACGAAGAAGCTCATTAAATCTTCCAACGTTAGCATCATCAAGTGGAGCATCCACCTCATCGAGTAAACAAAATGGTGATGGCTTCACTAAGAAAATGGAGAAAATAAGAGACACAGCTGTCATTGCCTTCTCTCCCCCTGACATCAGGGTAATAGACTGCATTTTCTTTCCTGGAGGTTTAGCAATAATATCCACACCACATTCAATAGAATCTAAATCTCCTGTGACCTCTAATTTTGCTTCTCCCCCGCCAAAGATGATTGGAAACACTTTGGAGAATCTCTCATTTACTTCAACAAAAGCTTCTTTAAATCTTTCTTTCGATTTTTCATCGATATGAGCAATTGCTGTCTGAAGATCAGTCAGAGATTTTTTCAGTTCTTCTTCCTGAGCTTTCAGGAAATCATAACGAAGTTTTTGTCTTTCATAATCTTCAATCGCCTGCCAGTTAATTTCACCTAAGCGATTAAATTCAGTTTTATATTCTTTAAATTTTTCTTTCGCTTCTTTGATTTGACCAGGGAAGCGCTTTTCAAATTCATAATCAATTTTTTCGATCTCTCTTGGACCATCTTCTGTTTCCATAAAATACATCGAAGCTAAATCAGCAAGACCTGAAATCTTATCCGATGTTATCTCTAGATTTCTCATCATGATGGATCTGAGATCTATTTTATAGCGCTCAAAAATATCTTTCGAGAGTAGCTCTTCTTCCTGAATAATCTGATTTCGCTTCACTTCAAGCTCAACATTTTCTTTATCGATTTTATTTAACCTAGAAGTGATCTCTTTAAGTTCAGATTCTTTTTCCTGCATAGAAATTAAGATCTGGGCAATTTGATCTTTTAAAAGATTCAAGTAAGTTTCTTTTTCCGAAAGAACTTCTGCCATATCTCTATTCTGTTCTTCGACTGTTTCAATTTCTTGATGAGCATTTTCAATCTCAGATTGATAGTTTTCAAGAAGCTCGGAATTCGCCGTCTTTTTGTCTTCATAACGCTCGATTTGAGATCTCACATCCTCAATTTGAGAATGAAGTGATTTTAACTGCTGCTGATAAGATTGAGCTTTAACTTTAAGCTCCATCATCTCATCACGCTCATTTTCATAACTCATCTTGAGTTCTTGGTATCGAGAATCAAGATCAGAAATCTCAGACGCTAATTCATTCACTTTTGATTTAGCATCATCTTTTTCTATTTGTACTTTTTCATCTCTCTCTAAAAGCTCAAGCCTTGATCTAGAAATTTCATTTTTTCTATTCTGAAGAATTGAAAGCCTCGAAGAATTAGAAGACTGATTCGCCTCTTTTGATTCAAGAGCTGCTTTTGTTGCCACAAAAGTGGTATTCACTTCATTAAATTCTTTTGAAATGCCTTCGAGATCAGTTTTCTTTTGAGTTAAAAGATCTTCAATCGTTTTTAAGTCTTTTTCTATGGCTTCGCATTGAACTTGTTTACTCTCAAGAAGAGTGCTCATTTCTTGAATTTGATTGTTTCTTTGAACAATCCCCTGAGCTTCAGAAGAAAAGTCTTTTCTAATTCCGTAAAGAACAGAGTTTCCTACTTTTTTAATAAGGACACTTCCATCCTTGGAAACAAGTCCCTTAAACTGAATCTCTGGATTAATTTTTGAGGCAAGTTCAGGTGAAAGATTATCCACCACAAAAAAGCCATTAAAAATCTTACTGAGCTTTTCAGCAAATTCACTGTTATTAAATCTTACAATATCAGTGAGGGCCTTCATCCCTGAACACCCTAAAGTTTCTAGTCTTGAAATTGATTCTGAAGATATCGTCTGCTCAAGAGGCCATAGCAAATCAACCGTTCTTGCGAAATCCGTTGTCAGATCACTAAACGCGTCTTTCCCCTGTGTCGCAATCACAGCATCAAGAGACTCTCCAATCAGTTGCTCAACGGCCACTGCATATTCTGGATCACACTCAATGAGTTTTCCTAAAACCTCAAGAGTGCCATTTCCAATTTTTTGAACAAGCTCAATTGCCCCAGCTCTTCTTCCTTCAGCAGAGTTATTGATTTCAACTAACGAATTTCTCTTCGATTCTAATTGAATAATTTCTCTCGTTAAATCGCGGAAAATGCCTTCCTTGGCCTTCAATTCACCACTTAATCCATCAATTTCCGCCTTAAGATTCGGCATCAATCCATTAAGTTCCTCAACTCTAGATTGAGAAGACTTAAGTCTTGAGCGATCTTTCATTAAATCATCTGTAAAATTTGATGTGGATTTCTCAAGAACCTCAATTTCTGCAGTCATATCCTGAATCAGTCTTGAGTACTCTTCTAACTTTGACGTATTTTTAAAAGCTTCATTATCTAAAAGCTGCATTTCATCTTTCGATGCTGTTAGCTCTTTTCTTTTTTCATTCAACTCTTCTTCTAGATCATAAAGCTGAGTTTTTAAAATCTCAACCTTCTCCTCAATTGAAGAAAAATCCATCTCTTCATAATTTGTTGATTCCAAATCTTGAAGCTGAGACTGAAGTTCTGTTAAACGCTCATTTCTTTTTTCAATATCAATTGCAAGCTCTTCATTTTCATTCTGAGCGCGCTCTATTTGCCTTTCTTTATCTATTAAAGACTTTTTTAAGTGCTTCACTTTCTCTTCAGAAGCGGCAAGTGTTCTTGAATCATCATTAAAATCATCTTGAGCGACATCAATTTTTTCCATCATGTCGGTCTTCTGAATTTTTTCGTCCTCAAGAATCACTTCAATCTGAGTCTTCCTAAGACTCAATTTTTCCATTTCTTCAGCTCTTGCCTCAAGCATAGAATGAGCATTCACGTAATCTTGAAGATAATCATGTTCGCGATGAGACTCAACAATAAGCTCATACTTTCTCACTCGCTCTCTTAAAGTTCTCGCCTTCTCAGCTTTCTCCGCTTGTTTTTCAAGATTCTTTAAATTTTTATAAATTTCGTTTTGAAGATCTTCTAAGCGATTAAGATTCGCCTGAGTTTGTTCAATTTTTTTAAGAGATTCTCTTTTTCTTAGCTTAAATTTAGTAATCCCAGCAACTTCCTCAATCATCACTCTTCGCTCTTCAGGTTTTGCCTGAACAAGCTTATTGATTTCACCTTGAGCAATAATCGAGTAAGACTTCGCTCCAGCACCAGTATCCATAAACACTTCATGAATATCTTTAAGCCTCGCTGGCTCATTATTAATCCGGTACTCAGTCTCACCATTTCGGTAAAGTTTTCTTGTTAAATGAATCTCTGACGGCTTCGCCACCGCTCCATTAATGTGAATATGTTTTCCATTCACATTATCTAGCACCAAAGTCACTTCAGCGAACGAAGCCGGGGTATACTTTGAAGATCCAGCAAAAATCAAATCCTTCATGCTGGTTCCACGAAGATGCTTTGCCGACTGCTCCCCCATTACCCAAAACAATGCGTCCACGATATTCGATTTACCGCAACCATTTGGGCCCACAATCCCTGTAATCCCTTCATCAAAAATGATGACCGTTTTATCTTTGAACGATTTAAATCCCTGGATAATGAGTCGATTAAGCCTCATGAAATGACCTCTCGTTAGTGTTTGTGTGTCTCACTCAACCAATAAAAACTCAGCTTCTTGCGTCTGTTTTAATCAGTTATTTTTTTCGTGATACACAATCATCCCTAACAAGAGATGGCCTGTCTAGAAAATTTGGACTTACTTCATCTTTCAGAGGAGTCAATGACTCAACACAATGAGGGGAAATCAAAAAGGCTCCCCTAGGGGAGCCCTGTAGAAATTATTTCTGAAAAATTTATTACTCTTGAGAAAAAGAAAAATTCGGAGGAAGCATATTACAAGCTGAATTATCTTCACAAGCACAAGGGCTTGGATCTAGAGAACAGTCTCCACCAGAAAATCCATCGTTTCCATCACAAACTTTTCCATCGGTATCGACAATAAATTTACCGACTGCAGTTCCAGAAACCACCAACGCCTGACCTAAATTAAATCCATTATCATTATCACATCCAGCTGTATTACAATCTGGAGCATTAAAAGCATCAGTATTACCTTCACTTAGTGCTGCAGCTGTCGTTAAATACATAGCTACTTTATCATCACCATCTGTACAGGTAGTCGTCGTACCATCAATCAAAGTCGAAGTTTGAGATTCTCCTGGATCAGTTGTGTCACCATCAGAATTATTATCACGAGGTCGGCAAACATCCTGTGTTTGCTCTACTGTTGAATCACACAAGCCTACAGTCTGAGACGGTGTAATTTTAATATTATCAGAAAATTCAATGATCACACATGGATAAGTACCATCGGCCAAGTTTCCAGAACCCAACGTAGGATTACCTTTGAAATCTTCATAATCCGGACTTGAATTTGAAAGAACTGTTGTTGGACTTGAACAATCTGGCTCAGTCGAGACTGCCATTTTATAAACTTTTAATCTTAATTTACTTGCATTCAAAGGAACTGCAGCTGCATTAAAAGCAATCGTTGCTAATAAGCTCAAACAAAGTAATTTCTTCATTTTAACCCTCACCTTGTAATGTAAAATTACCACTAGATGAGCTAGAATCACTGTCTCCGCCACATGAAACCATAGTAAAACTAATAAGAAGTAACAAAAGCATTAACTTTTTCATTTTTTCCTCCATGAAAAAACATGAAACTATTAAACCACGGGAAAAAAAAATTTGGAGAAAAAAATCTTACATTTTTTAGTCACATCGAATGGGAGAACTCGCCTTGATATATTCTTCCATTTCAGTCCAATAAAACTTCCCAGTGAATTTAAGACTAGGAAAGATCTTTTTTGTGGCCTCTGGAAGTGATTCTTTAAGAGCAAAAGCAACTTCTGCAGGAAAAGCGACTGTGTAGTTTTGATTTGAATTGATTTTTGCCCCATTAACTCTCAGAAAATAAGGGACTATCCGACCTCCAAAATAAGGTATGAAATCTGGAACTCGAAGGGCCTTAAATGAAATTCCATCAAAGTTAATTCCAAACTTATCACTCAAGTTTATGACGGCCGGGATGATTAGTTTTAAAAGGGAGCCTTTCACATGAATCGTGGAAATTTCCCAGCCAGGCTCACCATAGTTTCTAAAATGTGGGTAATTATCTATCATATCTCCAAAACGAATGGGCCCTGCTGGAATCTCTTCACCCTCAAAAGCGGCCAGATGAATCCCCAAACTTGCACCCGATGAAACTCTTGTAATGCGGGCCATGTGTCTTCCCCAACAACTAGAAGTGAGAACTGGTGATCCATTTCTGTAACCAGAGAGATTCACGAGGGACTCTCCAATAACTTCTTCCCACCTTCCATTAAAATAATTATTTCGGTTTTCCACGGCCTCATCAACAATAGTGAGCATTTCCTGATTCTCATCCGTCGATGTTGGAATTCTAAAAAGTTTGTACTCCAAAACTTTTACTTTTCCAGGACCTTCGACATCAATAAGAAGACTTCCCACTGCAAGACCATGGGACCCGGCCTGTACAATCGGGACAGATTTATTATTTTTATTTTTTTGCCAATTGATGTTGTCTAAAAAATCATGTGTGTGTCCACCAACGACGAGATCAATTTCTTTTGAATCGTTAACTAATTTTTCATCTGTTTTTTGACCAATGTGAGTCAGGGCGATTACAAGATCTTTTCCTTCTTTTCTTCCTTGGTCAGATAAAGCTACACCAATTGGAACTGGTGGGAGTATGAAGCCTGGTTTTAGTGGATACTGAAAATGTGGCTCAGCGGTCGACAGGCCAATTACTCGAATTTTTATTCCATTCTTTTCTAAATCTATGAATGGTTTTACTAGTTGAGATAAATTCATCTCAGAGGTTTGAACAAGATTCGCTGATAAAAATTTAGTTTCTACGTTCGCACGCTTTATTTGATCTGCAAGGATTGATCCCCCCATCATATGGTCGTGATTTCCAATAACAGAAACTTCTGCTCCTAGAAGTCCAAGTGCTTTTATCGAAGTCGCTCCTTTATCTGAAAGAAAAAAAGAAG
>JACCDO011807974.1_pt1 | contig 27783 bp, 10 predicted proteins | sample 7446101 | NCBI WGS metagenome assembly JACCDO01 (sample SAMN15323440, study PRJNA562643) | freshwater metagenome | isolation source: river surface water | place: USA:Blue River Watershed | collected 2017-08-16
GTTTATAGGCACTGTCACACAACTTGCTTAATGAATACAAGAATTTAATTTTTTGTTGTGAAAGAAAGAGATGCGCGGTGGTGCCGCAATTTCCTCAAGATGTTAACCCGTATTAATATCTGATGTACATAGATATATTTATTTAGTAACAAATTGGTACATTATTCGAAACATCCTTTAAAAACAACTTTTTTCTTAATAAAGTCAATTAAATTTTCGCGTAAATTTCTTCGCACAGCTTCATATCCTAACTTATGCGCTACATTAATGGTTTCTTGATGAGTGTAATCTGCCAATGTTTCACCTCTATGGTCATAAAGTTCCTCTTCAAATGGCGCAACATCTAGAGTAGGGATACATTTAACTCGATTGTAATGAAACCAAGCGGTGTAACGAAAATCTATCGTGCGCATAGAATAACCTAACAAACTAATTTGATCGGGCGGATTTATATTTCGCTCACAGTCAAACCAAAAGTGCTGCCGTGGAGCATGTGGACTTTCATTTGCTAATTTTTTCATTTCCTGGGCTTTGGATTTGTAGGCACATCTATTTAATTGACTGATTGCAAAATTATGGTCAAATTTATATATTACTGTGTTGTTAGCTTCATCAACTTCAACAGGATTTGCATGATGAAAAAGACGTAAACTACGATGATTTTGATATGAATTCATAGTAGTTGAATTATCAATGATATTAAGGTATTGATTAGTAGCAAGTCTACGACTATTATGATGATGAGCTCTAGGTAACTGAATTACGTCAATGATTTTCTTAAACTCCTTATAATTCTTATCACCCAAAATGAGTGGTGCTAATGATTTACCTTGTAATGGATAACACTCGGTACCATGTATACAAACGTGTTTTGGATCAAATGGTGCTAAAAGTAGTTCAATAATTGTGGGATAAATGTCTAAAGATTCTACTGGGTCTCTAAAATGTTTCCCTTGAAATGGGGATAGAGGATGATAAATAAATAATGGCACTCTAGTAGCTTCGTCAAAAAGAGTCCATTTTTCCCAGATACCTTTCTCTCCGTTATGCATACCATGATCTGCAGATAAGACAATTGTTAAATTATGCCATAATTGTAGCTCATCAACAGCATCTAACAAACGACCTAATTGTTTATCAACAAAAGTAACAGCAGCACAGTATCCAATCATAAGCTCATTGTGCATTTGCTCTGAAACGATTTGATTTATATTATCAGGAGGACCAATACCGATTGTTTTAGTTGCTGGTCTAGCACCTTCTTCTTCCATAAAATAAAACGTTGGTTCAGCGCAGCACCTATATCCAATTTCTGGAGATGACAAAGGAAACCTTAATTCTTTTTTATTCAACCTCCATGATTCTTCTTTTCCTTTATACATTTCATAATATTTATATGGAACATGAACAGCTAAATGAGGTAACTTAAATCCTAAACCTAACATAAAGTATTTATTTTCTTTCACTAATTTGTGAAGTCCTTCTATTGCTCTTGTAGTAAATTGGTGATCACGAAACCATTCTTCAGCGTGTACTTTGTCAGGCATAGTGGAACTGTTCATCCAACTTCGTTCATTGTTTTGAAAATCATACCAACCATTTTCAAATGATTCATAGTTCCAAATATTTCGATCGTTGCCTTCCCAATGGAAAATTTTGCCATAAGATGCTGTATTATAACCGGAACGAACTAATTGGGTGGGAAATGTTACATGCGGATGAAAACTTGATTCAAATCCGTATGTACCCACAGTATCAGGACGTAAACCAGTTAGTAAACTATTCCGTGCTGGATTGCATACGGCAACTTGTGTATATGATTGGTCAAATACGACAGATTTTTTTGCCAACCTTTCAAAATTAGGTGTAATCATATGATTTCTACCATATACTGATAATTCAGGACGTAAGTCATCAAACATTATGAAAAGAAAATTAGTTTGGTGTATTTCACCATTTCCATTCGCCTGCTTCCCATACACAGGGATCAGTAGGAAAGCAAGGCAAATGATGCAATAATACGACATGCCACTTCACTTTTGTGTTATTTTTTTGGGTTCCTGGCTTCACCGATTGTCAGTCTGACTATCTGACTTAACCAGTACCACGAATAAATACACTTAATTATTTGATTCGCCCACGCCCAATCAACACCTCTTTTGCCTAAAATATCTTCATAAACGTTGTGATTAATTACGTTATTTCTTCCGAGTCCTCCTGTACCGGCGAAAGGTAATCCCTTGTCAAAAACCAAAGTCCTAAAAACCGGAAATAAAAGCGCCTTCAGGAGTAGGAATAGATGAGATATAAATAGTGATCAAGTAGGAGAAACCATGACGATGCAAGTGAAGTATGTGGCTTCTATATGCTGCGTTTTCATATTTTTGGTTATGATTTTACAGCTTTATTCTGACGTTGAACCATATATGGATGAAATATATCATTATCCTCAAGGACTCGCATATTGTCAAAATAAATTTTACATATGGGATCCTAAAATTACTACATTCCCAGGATTATATATTATTTCATACATATTCAAGTTAATTTTGATGCTACCACTAATGGTTTTGAGAATAAGTGATGAAAATAATCACATTTCGTGTTCAATTATGTATTATCGAGGTTACAATATTGTTCTAGCGACATTATCACTTGTTCTTTATTTTGAGTGTAGACGAAGTTTGTACCCTTCATCAGATATGAAAGTTCAAAATTGGTTAATTTCGATAATACTATTCTTATACCCACTTAATTTTTTTTATTACTTTATATACTATACTGATACAGCAAGTACCTTTTTTCTACTTCTTGTGTATTATTTATCCATAAAACGTCACTGTGAAAATCAAAAAGACAAAGGATCGAGAGTAAAATATATTGTTCTGTCGATTTCAACATTTATTGCCGCAATAATGGCCGTATTAATGAGACAAACTAACGCTATTTGGATATTATTTATAGCTGGTAATTTTGTTATAGATGATATTAAAAGAAGTGACAACTATCAAGATACATGGACAAACTTTAATGTCAAAGGTTTTTTTGAGTTACTATCGATGTTTTTTCGCAATATGAAACAATTAGTTTATAACTCGATACATCTTTTATTGCCAGTATTATTTTTTATAATATTCATCTGTTACAATGGAAGTATTGTGCTAGGAGATAAAGAAAATCACGAAATTTCGTTACATTTCGCTATGCCACTTCACATGCTTTTTATAGCATCATGTATTTTGTATCCTTCGGATATTTTTAATGAGTTCAAGGGTATCATACATAATGGATCAAAAATTTCGTTGCAGTCATTAATTGGTTTCTGCATAGTGTTATGTATGCTTTATTATGGTAGTTATGACCACCCATTCTTACTAGCAGACAATAGACACTACATGTTTTATATTTGGAAAAGAATACTCAGTCATAAAATTATCAGAATACTTTTGGCACCAATTTATTTCACTGTCATCAAATTAGGTTTGATTAAAATCGCAAATTCCAAAGGACCCATGTGGGTTTTAATGTATTTAATTTGTGTGCTATTTAATTTGGTACCTGCCAGATTACTTGAACCCAGATATTTTACTCCTGGTGTCATTATTATGTCATTAAATACCTCTCTATGTGGGATTTACCAGTGTAAAAAAGTTCAATTCAATAATTTATGCTTTACGAGTTATTTCATTTTAATCATGATTTTTGTTTTGTTTAACATCGTGAGTATCAAAATATTTTTATATAATGTATTTCAGTCAGATGATGGAAGAATTGCTAGGTTTATGTATTAGTGAAGTTTTGAATGTAGAAAATTGTTAATTAATAATAATTATATTTTACTTAAATTAAAATTTATATATTGTACTATATTTATTCTATATGTTTATTTATGCAATGACGTCTAAGATTAATGCACAACCAGCCAATACCCACTTACCAGGAGGTGCCTTCGTTTTTAATTGTGCACAGAACACATACGTTGGACCTCTCTGTTCAGTCTTATATGTTGGACATACATATATTCCAGAGGAGATGTCAATTTTATCCAATGCCAACGCTTTAACATTAATTATAGGCATTCTGCAGAACATTTCTTTAGGCTTTGATCTATCAATAGTACCACCTTGTGAGTCCCATCGAGCTCCTTGCATCGCTAACCCATTAATATATGCTCCATCACGACAAACACCTTCTACTTCTTCAACACTCATTTTCTTAGTAACATCAGTCCATGTAACTAATTTATCGAGTTCCCATTGATTCTTTTGAGCGGTTACTTGACAAATAGCAGTTAAAAATGATTGTGGATTGTATAATAGTGCCAAATTTGTGACTTTTGGAATATCGACAGGATTATTTTGCCATTCATCAAGTTGAGTCAACCTACTATTGAAATCATTCAACCAAGATTGTAAACCTCTGAGAGAAGGCCATGATATCTTTTTCCATGTCAATGGAACGCGATCTAAATAAATAGAGTTCTTAAGATTATCCATGGCATCACTAATCGTCAATTCTCCTGCCAAACCTAATCGCAACTCTACTAACGATCTGATAATTTCAGACAATAAGTTATTCATAACATCCATTTCTTGGATAAAAACATTTTGATATGGTCCTTGTTCTTCGAGAGATCTGATAATATCTTCTGTATCGAATTTCTTTTCTTGATATAACTCCAACATTGACTGGAGAGATTCCTTCGCTACTTCATCTGGAGATAAAGTTCCTTCTCCGCCACTAACCACACGATCTTGTAAATCTAGAACAGTTGCTAGAATACGATTTGATTGCGTAGTTCGGAAATCAATTTCAGCATTAGGATGTAAACCAAAGGCAATTGGGGACTCAGTTGTTAATGTCAAGTCAATATGGACTAAGTAATTATCATAACTTGTAGCAGCTGGACACATAAATGATGTGCCCTTTTCTTCGTCATTATAAGGATACATTTCGGTTTCATCCAACAATTCATCTTTCATGAAGAATTCAAGATAAGTATTGCACATTTTTCTGTCAAAATCGTTGACAATATGGCCACCATACATAATCTCACCGAAAATGTACCTTAAATCTGCCCATGGAATCTTTCCGCCACCTGAATTTTCCATATAGTTACTCAATACAACAGCACTATCGCGTAAGTCACCAACAGAAAATGGATACATCATATTGAAACCCATAGGTCCATACTGTTTACGTTCAAGCATAACTGCATGGAAATGACATAAGCCAAATAAAATACTTTTCATTTTAGAGTCATAATCTTCGAATGTTTCTTTACTGAGACTAGCGAATGCACGCTTGATATTTGCTTTAAGTCCAGCTGGAGGCTCGTTCGTAATTTTAATGCATCGGTTCAAAATTCCAATAGGAATAGCATCTGATGCATCAGAAGATAAGAATAATCTAAACTTCTTATGCGACCCTTCTAAAGCGAATTCATCAAGCCTCTTCTCTAATTCGACTAACCAACGAGGCATTAAATGAACATTATTTAAAATAACCCAATGACCTTGTCGATGAGCCATTTCCAAATTACGCATAGCAATTATATCCTGTCCTTGGCCCATAGATACGTTATGATAAGAGTCACCAGCAACAAAACCATACTTGATCGCTAACTTGTCTAGATCGCCCATTACATTTGCTCCGGGCGAGATAATAAAGTAAATAGGTACCGATGGTGAAGAGTCTCCGAGACAATTATCGATTATATCACGACTACTAAGTGCACTATCACAATCGGTGTATTGACTACCGTTAGGTAAGACAACACGGATAAATTCATTTAATGCAGTCGCTACACGGTCAGGACGTAAACAACGCACTACCAACATCTTTTTGATTGGCTCTTTATCAAGCTGTGACCATTCGAGTGGCAATTTCTCGCTCTCTGGTGTTATATGATTGAACCATTCACGGAATCGAGGAGCTGCCTCGACTAAATCAGTCTTGAACTTTTCCCCGAATTCCTCAATATCTGTGAGTGCCAAACACGAGTCCCAAGCTAATTTAGAAAGCCAAGGTAGAGGATTCTCTTCACCTTCTCTTCTAGGACCACGCAATAAAAATTGGAAAAATGTATCATTCAATAAATTTTCTTCACCCAAATTTCCACGTTTCATTAAATTGAAAGTTAATTGTGCCAAGAAAATTAACTTATGGCGAACATATAGACCTCGACTAACCATAGTATACATAGTAATACGTAAACTTGCACGTAAATTAGCGACACGATCGGACAATTTTTCTGCAACTTCAGCTCTGTCAATACTTTTGTAAAAGTAATTAACGAAACTATCAAGGGAGTACTGATACATGTGTTCAATTTGGCACAACTTAGTAAGCAAGAAATACAACATAGCTCCTTCCGAAGCTACTGGACGATAAATTTCACGAGCAAGATTAATTTCTATTTCCGTCTTCTTACCGACTTCAACTGCAGTTGCGATTTCTTTTGCTGCTTTCTTAGTAGATTCTAATCCCTCAATTAGCGGAATATCGCTGAGAATATCCTCAGGGGCATTTGCTAATCTCTCAAGAAGATCATCTTCCAATTGCACAAGTTGAATCTTGTACTGTTGGAAAGCAGCTTGTAACTGTTGTGCTTGTTCTTCTAACTCTTTACGCTCTTTACCAACTAACTTCGCCAAGAGTTGATCCTCAAGACCCCTTTCTGTAGCAATGAAGTTTATTATGGTACATTGAGCAGCAATTTCTGGTTTGTAATGAGGATTTGATAATTTTGTTTGCAAATATAACTTAAATTTGCTGTCATATTCAATTTCTTCACCACCAAACTTAATGTACATGGCTCTACCTTTCTTATAACAGGCACGTGAAAGTACTGGATCCATAGTGGCGTCAATATCTTCGCCTATGTTCTCAATAATGATAACTTGACCATTTTGTAATGCTTGTTCCACTTTACGTTGCCATCCTTTTTGATTTAATTGGAATACCTGTAGTCCGTTACTTTCCTCTTTAGTCCGTAACCATTTAATGCCTTGCACTTGTGGATCAATTAAAAGCGGCCAGCGCTTGCAATTGTTAATAATTGAACCATTTTCAATGGAGATACGATCAGCAGGGAGACCTTGAGAAATCATCAATGCATTTTTACCATCATTGGTCAACATTGCAAGAGGATCTCCACCTTTAGCAAAGGGAGTCAATGGAATCTTTCGCTCCTCAAGATCAGGTATCCATGTTAATTTCCATAACGCTTCTCTATTTTCTTGATCGAAAGAACCTACGTAAGAAACGAATCCTGATGCTAACATACAATCCCCAATCAATGTCGTCGAGGCATCGCGTAAAATATCAATTTCTCTACCCCAACGTTCATTTTCTGATGAAAGGCCATTAACAAGTCGTTCTGCAAGTCCTAATCTAGCTTTGCCTGCAGCAGCTTGAGCCTCAACTTCAGCTTTCTCATCTGATGCTTGTTGGAACTTTTCACCTAATGCTTTTAACTTGGCTTCGACAGCAGCTACAATTGCCATTGCCGACGCAAGTGATGCCTCTGCTGCAGCTTTAGATGCACGAGCTGCCTCTAATCTTTCCATCAAAGGCTTTACTTTGACATAGATTCTATTAAATCTAACAATATTAACAACCCAGTTACATAAATTTGAAGCAGCTGCAGATTTGGTATCCATTACTTTGGTATTGAACATGTCATTATCGAGGAATGGTTGAACCTTTGCGACATCATCATCAGAAATATCTTCACCCCTAAATGCTTGTAGACGCTGCTTGAATTGGTCAACGTTTGCCATCATTTTTTGTGCACGATCCCATTTGTGATTCTTATATTCTTTTTCTAATAAAATTAGCACAGCTGATGTCACCAAGTCTACACCTGATGGTGGAGTTTTCAGTGACTTTAACTCAGTTAACATACTCTTACTCAAACAATCTACAGCTGCTTGGGCCTCGAGCATTGCAGGCTTTGCTTCAGCGAGCTCACCCTCAGCTTGCTTTTCAATTTCTGCTGCAATTGCGGATGCTTCACCAGCCTTTTCAGCTTCTTTGCTTGCTAATTCATTTTGAACATCTGCATCAGCACGTTGAACACCTATTTCTTCGATAAGAATATTTGTAGCAACTTGCTTCTCTTCTACTATTACCATTCTATGTCCTAAATCAATCTGTAATTCGGCAACATCGGCAGCTGTTTTCCTCAAAGTTGACAATCCAACGTCCAAACGATCGATCAATTTCATCACGTCACTTCGTTTTTGATTGAGCAAATATTTATAAAATCCGATTAACTCCAAGTACGACTTTGGTGTTACATAGTTGTATCTTCCTTGAGTTTCATAGTATTTCTTAGAACCTGCAGTGACGGATAAATGCTCTTCAGCCATGTGAACGGATAATGATGTGCGAATTTCAGGACTTGGCAACTCTACTTCCTCTAAAAACTTGAAAGCGACAGAAATAAGCGCATCTCTAGGCCAAGGGTGGAAGAAGTCAATTGCAGTATTCATAATTAATGCGGGGAAACGACGTGCTCTGATTCGGAATAAATCTCCAACTGGTGAAAAGCACAAAACAACATGAAGGAAAGTACGAACACGACTAATTAAGAACTGAATCATTGCCTCTTGCACATCAGGAATACCACATGCTTTCGCCTCATTTCTTAAATTACCTAACATCCCATCAATCTCGTCTTTAGCGAATAAACCAGATATCCATCCTGACGACAAAATTGCATTAATGTAAATTAAAAACCTTTCATCGATGACTTGAGTGTCAGTCATTAAAAACACGATAGGAATACCCTTTACACCTGCAAGTTTAAACATATCTCTAAATGCTTCAAGTAAGTCATCAACTTTGAAACTACCAGATATTTGTACTTGTTTAACTTCAAAACCACTTATGAATGCGGCCAAGCGAGATAAGGATTGCTTACCGGATCCTCCTACACCAATAAGCATAGCATTACCCTGAGGATTCATGATAATTCTACTTATTCTGGTAATATGTTCCGCGGCTTGTTCAAAAAGCACTAAATCCATCATAGCAAATGATTCATTATACTCAAGTAATTTATTATCAACAACTTTCTTCAATGTCTCTACCGAATCAACAGGTAAATATGCACCAGTATTGGAGTTAGCAAAACTAGTATAAACTATAGGTGCTTTTAACATTTCATCTAAGTTAGCAATTCCAAGAGATTTTTTCATTGTTTCGCGTAAAAACTTTTCCTCAAATTCTTGAATTTCTTCAACGGTAAAGAAGCGGTCAGAAATCACTCTAGTAAACTCATGGACCCAAAGTCTGATTACTTGTGGAACCGTTTGATAATCACCATTGCGCATCAAACATATTCCTTGGAATATATTAGTTAAATCTCGCAATGACCAATTATAAGTAAACTTAAGTGCTGATGGTAAATAGCGTTTACTGACATCCTCATATAAATTTAAGGACGCTTCTACTATTTTATCGATACAGTCAACAACAGGTTGGTTAAATCCCATGGTATGACCTGCCATTAGGGACCTAAATATTGTAGTAAGATCTGTCTTCGAAGGCATTAGGCATGCAAAAGTTGCAAAGTGTCGCTGCGCACGGTCACATATGGTGAAAGAACCTGCAGTTGGATTCATCGCAGCTATGTATTGAATATCGACTAATTCTTTACGTAAACCTAAATCAGAACGGTCGAAAATGGTGCCATATGACATATGTTGTGTCAATAATGCAATTGCGTTTTGAGTTCCATAGGTTTCGATGTATGGTAAATTAATATCATCAATGAAGAAAATCAATCGCTTGGAAGCAGGTGGTCCAAATCTACGACCAGACCTTTTATCGATAGGGAGCTCTAATTCAGTCTGTAATCTCTTTGAGTCCGTGTAATATGACATACTGATGTTTGCGCTTAGTAAACCATCAGCATCTTTGTCAAGACTGTGAAGATATTGATTAATTAGGGACGTTTTACCAGAACCACATCCTACAAGCATACAATGTCTACCTTTTCGAACTAATAAATCCATCAAAAAGGTTAATCGTACACTATCTGCAGTAGGAACAAACAATTGCGAAAAAGGAGTTTCACCAGGACCACCACCAATTGGAATTGGAGTGTACTTAGGAACTTTAGTTCCCCATTCAACAAATGAGTCATCGTTGAAAGACCAGAAATAGTCAAAGCATTGACGCTCTTTTGGGAATTTCTGGCCAAAAGTTTCTATCAAACGCTCGCTAAACACTTTTCGATAATCCGCTTGCTTATCAACTATCATAGGTCCACCGAATGCCCACATTATAGCAAAAATGAAAACGTTCTCGATAATTTCAGGTTTCTTGCCATCATAAGGTATAGATTCAAGTAATCCCTCGAGGAGGTATATAACGGTTGAAACTTTATTCAATAAAAATAATGGGAAATATTCCTTATGACCTTTACGAATCATCTCGGCAGTTGCATCGATGTACTTGTCAAAAAGTCCTGGTAATATATTTCTTTCGGTACCACTAGGATCCGTTCCGATGAGTTCACGCTTCTGCATCCAACTTTCAACAAATGGGCGCCAACCGACATCTGTCTCGTTTATGTACAGTATTCCTGCACGGGATACTGTCGCAGGTGTTGCGTTTTTCAGCGAGTTGATTTCAAAAACCATTCTCATTGCGTCACTTAGCGGTATACGTTCATTCGACACAAGTGTTAAAACCTTATTATCGTCCATAACAGTGTTCATACTTTCAATCCAGACAGCATCAATATCACCATCTAAAACTACCCACTTATACGTCTGATAGTCGTGAAATCCTTGATCTGGAATATTTTTAGACATACCTCTCATAATAATTGAAAGTACGCCATCTTTCCAATCTTTTGATAATGTCATGTAACCATATAATTCATCACCAGTAACAGCTTTTGGATTAACAGGTTCATAAATACAAGTTCTCTTAGCTTTTGGTGCCATTTTTTCCATGTCCCAATTATGTGCTGCAACTAATGTTCTCCAAATGCATGTTTTGCCACATCCAGTAGGACCTAAAAGCATAACGGAATGACGAACGTCAAGTAATTCTTGAAACTGTAAAACTTTAAGAATAAAACCCTCATCTTGTTGAAGTTTTTCTTCCTTGGTAACAATACTTACAACTTTTTTCAAATTCTCATTGACTTTCAACTGAACATCTAGACCCATAAATAAATCGGCGATGAGACGAAGGAATATAGGTGTATCTTGAGCAGGAATCTTAGGTGTGTTAAAATCACGTAATGCTCGCATTAACAATTCATCTTCTCCTTTGTCCGGTTCGCCACGTTTGAGGGCGCCTGCAACTCTCAACACAGATTTTACTGCGCGAAGACCCCAGTCATAATGTGCCTGTTTAGATAAGAGTTCAGAAGATAATTCGTATAAAGTTACGAATTTAATGGACAAAACTCTGGCGCCTTGGAAACCTTCAGACATAAGCATATTCTCACAAATTAATTTTAAGTCAGGGCGAATCATTGCACAAGAACGGAAAAGCACTTTAAGGTTTTCGGGCAATTCTGTCCTACCTGCGTATCCGGGATTCATAGTGATAAAAAAGCCACAAGTTGGAATCAACGAAATAACGTCACCTTCAAATATGAAGTTACCAACTTTGCATGGAGGAAGTCCAGCAGGTGCATTTTGGAATTCTGGGTCTCTATTAGCAACAACGGCATATTTTTTAATACAATCTTGTATTGTTTTTACTTGTGTTGCTATAACAGATAACACTTCGATACTAATACGATTGAACTCATCAAAACAACCCCAAGTGCCAGTTTGTGCCAGACCTCTGAATATATCAGCCATGGTCTGATAGTTCATTTGATCAGAGCAATTAAAAACGTAACATGGTAACGCCAATGCGCGCGCAAGATCCTTAGTTGTTTCAGTTTTACCAGTACCAGCAGGTCCAGCGGGAGCACCACCTAAAAATAACCTCAATCCCATAGACAAAGTTACATAGCATCTATCAGTTAAGGGAGTAATAACCAATCGACCAGTGTTACCAATCCACTCGTAGAAGTATTTAGTTTTATAGTCACATATTTTTATTTCAGTATCCAAAGTTGAATTTTTCCATTCAAATCGTAATTGTTGTTGCCATAAAAATGCATCAACACCTTCAACTTTATCGTCAACTAACTTTTGAACAACGTCTCTGGCATGAACATCAAGGGTAATAATAGTTATGACTTTAACACGATCGCCTTTCTTTAACTCTCCTAAAACAAGCTTAATAAGGTCTTGTAATCTAACGTCCAATGCAATAAGATATCGTTTAACTGCATCTTCTTGTCCACCTGCAACTTCATCCAATGCAGCTTCACTTTCTTCAGTCCAATAAATCTGTGTATTAGTGACAACAACTTGTGCAGGATAATCAAACAACCACAAGTGTCTAGGCTTATCAACTTCCCAATGAGCGGCAGTGTTGTAACCTTCTTGCATTTTTAACATAAGCGTGCGGCGCATAGCTTCTGTTAAATTATTTAAATATCTTTCAACTTCGCCTTCTAATGGGAAATTTTCCGCTAACATTAACCTCTCTTTATCTTTAGCAACCATTTCATTGGCAAGTTTAATATTTTTGGTACCATCTTCATTCTTCACAAATACTAGTTCATCTAATGAGTCATAGCAGTCACCTAAATATTTCATAATCTTAGGTGGGTTTGTGCCGTTAGCAAGCATGTCCAAAAGAGCCACATTAGATACGAAATAAAATCTAGGGAAGATCTTTTTCTTCTGGTCTAAGTATTCATTCAAGGATTTCTGGCACTGATCAAGTCTCTGCATCATAGATTGTAAACTTTCAAACCTACCATCAACATTACAAACATTAGTGACATTAGGTTCATTGATAGCATCCTTCATGAGTTCCTTAAACTCAGAATCTAGACCTTCAAATCGTTTCGTATCATCTGGTAATTGTGATCTGATATCCGCTGATGCTAAGAAAATCGATTCAAGTGCTCCCCATGAACGCGAAACATTAATCCATACTTTAATTATCTCTTCAATAGCTCCAAGAGTTCCTTGCCAATTCAATACCTTGTCACGGAAAAAATCGACAAATTTACCCATTCCAATCATAGTCTGTAACTCTAATTGATGGGCTTCAAGACATTCAATAACTTGCTCTGAAGGCTTAATCAAAAACATTTCTGTGTCGTTATGTGGAACATAGTCCATTGTCAGGTCACGCCATGCAGTTTCAATATCACGTAACTTCCTTTCAATCTTTAATTCTTTAGTGGCAGTCTCGATAACTTCTTCAACGTCTTCAGTATGCTCATGAAGTTTCAATGCAAGAGCATCTTCAAATGCAAATTTAGGATCATTTGGATCAATATGTTTTACACCACATACTTTTGCAAGATGCTTCCAATGACGATCACGCATTGCATTGCTATGTAAATCATTAATCAGTGGTAATACAGTAGTCATATTTTTAATCGACTCTTCAATTGATCTGTAAACACCCCATTGTTTTATTACAGAAAAATCCGTAGCCATCTTACGTAAATTTTTTAACAAAACTTTGTTAATATCTTCTAAATCGTCAGTTTTAATTTCATTCCATAATTGAGAATTCCATGATTGATACGTACCAAGAATAAGTGCTTTCATATCCCATACGTACTTTAATAATTTTAGTTCTGTGTGGGTATCACCAGTTTCCTGATACTTAGATACAACCAATTCAAACAACTCTTCTAGCTCATTGAACCTTCTAGCTTCTTTCTCTTTAATAGACAACTCGGATGCGTGAGAATCCATCATTTTGTATGCTTCTGAAGGTGACCCAGTGAAAGAAAATGGGGCATTAGCACGGAAGTTACCTCTGAACTCACGAATAGAAATAAAGAATTTTTCAAGATCTTCTTTAAGTTTATCCATTTCTTTCATTTGTAGAGGCATTATCTCCTCTTTTTTGCGGAAAGTCTTTTTCTCGACTGCTTCCCACATCATTGGCGCTTCATCGAGATAATCTTGAATATTCTTATCAGGTACGATTTTCGTTATTGAACTTAAATCGATACCATGAGCTTTAAGTACATTTAAAATATTTTGTAATGGAACAAACATTTCTTTCGTCACGTCCATTGCCTTTCGGACATCACGGATATCTTCCATGACACACATTAATGCTTTAGTGCCCTCCTTACCTTCGATAACGGGCAAGTCTAAACCAGTGTTAACCGTAGCCATAAATTTATCTAACGAGGATAACTTTTCAACAACAAATGATTTCATAAACGATGTAAACATTTCAATCCATCTAGATGTACATGTAATCAATTGCGATTTGACAGGTTGCGTGTTAATTCTAATCCAGCCAATATCTACAGGCGATGGTAATTTTTGAATTAGATCTTTAATATTCTCATACTTAGAAATAGCGGCATCAAATTTACTGACATCTACCAATAATTGGCCATTTACTGTGGTAAACAACCCTTCTTCTTTAAATTTATTAAAGAATACGTTTAAGTCGGTAGACCAAAGGTAATTATATTTGTCATATTGCTCTTTAATAGCCATACAAGTTACTTCATTTTTCTCCAATGTTTCGCTGACTACAGCCATTAAATTCATTACACCAATGTCAGAATGCATTTCACGTAAGTATGTACCCTCATTGTCCAGTCTTTTAAACTGAGTAGCAATTGAAAAAAAAGAACCAATCCAGCTATTGACCAAATCACGAATACCTTTACCTCCAGCTTCTTTCAAGTCGGGAATAAATCTAACGTGATCTTCACGTACATCGTTAACTTTCACAGAAACTAAATCCAATTTAACTTCAATCATAGGCAATTTCTCTTCCTTAGCAATTATAGAAGGATCAATTTGTTCATATAAATAATCAAGAGAGGTGCGAATGACTTGAGCAAGACCGTCGACGACTATATTGTTAACAAATTCAACATAACCACGCCAGTCACTTGATGCATTAGATACGCGTAATTCCTTATTCGTATCTTTAACCATCTGATGAATTGCTTTGCCTCCTTCTTTGATTTCTGTATAACGCTCTTTAACCAAATTTTTATGCTCTTTCTCGAATTCATCTTTGATAACTGGTTTAGGTTTGCGAACTAATAAAGGTTTGTTATAATTATTTAATTGTTCGGTAACATTTCCAAGATTGTCTTTCATTGCTTTGACTATTTTCGAAACATTTGAAACTTGTTCCATTGACTCGGCAATAAATTCTGTTATGTTTTGAGCCTTCCAGTTCATCGTTGTTAATCCTTTCTCCACAACTTGATCAAACTTCAACAGGTATGGCTGCACCAACGGCTTTTCAACAGGTAAAAGACAATGCAAAACATCATTATTCATATTAACAATTAGGTCTAAATTACCTGTCCATCGGCGGAAAGTTTCCACTTGCTGATAAATCTCAATAGCTGTGTCAGGTACATTTAATCCAAGAAGTAAGAAATATTTTACTTCGCGTAATAATCGTACAAGTGCGGGGTCAAAATTGACCGTTAAAGCTCTTGTATCCATATTTCGAACAAGTAATGGTAATTTCAATTTAGCGTGAGATGAAAGCTCGACATCTCTTCCCCATTCTTCAATTTTTTGATTTTCGAATTCTTGTAGGGACGCAACGATAGTCAAATAAACTTTCGATACCTCCTTTGCTTCTTCTCTCTCTAAAATTGACCTTTCTAGTTGATTAAGTTTCGCCATAGGAATTTGAATTCTTTCGACAAGTCCACGACACCAAGTTAACGCACCGGCAATTGGAGGTAAGTTCCATGCCGTAGGACAAGCATCTCTATATTGAAGAAATAATTCTTGAACCGATTTCAGATCCTGTCCATACGACTGGACTAATCCAACATATTTCTTTTCTAGTTCATCTTGTATGATGGGTCTTTCCAGTAAACCTTCAAAACTATCAAGTAGCTTGAAGCGTCCGTAAACAGTTGAACAGTCATCAAATGCTAAAGAAACAACTGCACCCAATCTTCGTTCTAACTCCTTAATTGCACACCTGAATTCATAAAAATCATCATCAAATGACTTAGCACCGACATCCATGATATCGTATGGTACCGCCTTAAATTTGGCGACAGCATTAAGAAAATCTTCATAAATTTGTTTAATTGAGGCGGTCAAGGTCTTTCCTTTAGTTCCACCAACTTCGATTTTCGCCAACTTCGTAAATTGCACAATTGTTTGAGTTAAATCGAGAATGTCGTGACAACGCTCCAGGAATGAATCTAAACGCATAAATAACGCATTATTCTGAATTTTCCATGGATTCGCAGGGCATTCTGCATTTGCGGTAGTCTTATAATCAAAATACGTTGACTTAAATGTACCGCATACATGTAATGTCGTTTTTAACATAGTCACAGCTAAATTAGCTTCTTCACTCTCTATCATTTGAAAAATACTTTCTCCAGAAATATACTTCGTTGCTTGAGTTATTAAACTATTGCAAATTTCACGCATTAATACAACTAATCGAGCAGGTGTATTATAATGTTTTGAGTTCTTCCAAATAAGTAGAATAATGTGAAGCATTGGCTTAAACAATTCAACAATTTTAGGGAAGTCGTCTTCGCCATTTAAACGTTGAAACCATTCCTCAAGAGTGCGTAAATATTTAGTATTATCATTCGCTTCCATACGAGCAGTAAATACTTCTTTGCATAATCTGGCAAATGTAGTGCAGTATGTACTTTTAGATTGATCTAATGCTCGTAATACTCGACGAATTTTAGGTCCTTGTAATTGCTCAAAGATACTATTTAAATTCCCAGCTTTGTTTCGCCAAAATTCAATTTCTACATCAGGAGTAGGATGCATTCCGCTTTTTAGTTGAAATTCTGGATCTTGCTTAAGCACACTTCTAATTTGCTTAGTCCATGTAATAATAGCACCTTCTAATAACGAAATTCTATTTTTGCCAGCACTTTGACCAGTAGTTAAATCCAAAGGTGGCATAGGTAATCTGGTTTCACCTTTAATTTGGCCACATAAAATTGTTGTACTAGATAAGAAATTATGAAAGCGATCCATTATTTCTCTAGTTGGTACCTCACCCCACTTGGATTGATTTTGAGGATTAGACAAAACTGGTAAAAATATTTCATTGGCAAGTAATTCTAAATGCTCAAAAGGATTAGGTCCACCCAGTTCCATTGCTACTACATTTCCTAAGAAATTTTCTGTTGTTAATGTGACAGCTGCTAATTTTATCATGACTAAAACTTTTCCTTTAGCCAACTTAGATGGAATAATATGATCTACTTTCAAAGAATCTGGAATTACTAAACACCTTTCTTGCTCATCATCCAAAAATTTAGCAAAGCATTCTCTAATAATTGATAAAATAGAAGTGAAAGTAAATCATTATTGACATTTGTAACGTTAAAATAAAATTGTACCTGATATCATCCGCTGCTAATGCTTTTGTCAATTTTGCACCAGCTTGCTTTGGGAAAGCAGATGCAATACGATCACGAATGATGTCGTAACGCGCATCTAATGATTTCTCTTCGTCCGCCATTATATTCTCTCTTTTGCATAAATTTAAGCGTTACTAGTTGTAATTATCAGAATATTTAGACAATTAAAAATTGCAACAGCTAGTAGCTAGTCGAACACCCTATACTTATTCAAATAATACGGCACGAACTCGCAACGGACCACTCTATGCACGCCTAAGTCTATCGGGACTGTCTTTTTATTTTCTTTTTTGAGCAAAAAAAAACGATAAGTTAGGGCAGAAATTAAAAAAAAAAATTCCAAAAAATAGCTGCTAGCTGCCGCAATAAATATGATAGCAATGGATGCGAGGCTGTATGATTGCTCAATTTGGGCAACAATTTCTATTTGTTAAATTGTTGATTGGTTTGGAAAATGAGTGCCGTTAAGGCCATAAAGAGTATGAAGGAGACAAGAAATCGATCGCCCGCACGGTCTATGTCTCCACCATCTATGGAGAAGAAAGATGATGTGCTCGTGAACGAAATAAAAGTTGGATACATGGTTTTAGCTCAGGCTCTTGCAGCGTTGTTAAAATCATTGATTCGTAAAAATTTCAATTATTGGGCACAATTATACGCAAGTAGATACAATCAACATCGTTTTGTAAGAGCTAATATGGCTGCTTCTGAAATTCAGAATTGGTACAAGACGGTAAAGGTAACATCAAGGCAGTCGTGGCAAAGATTGCAACATGCCATTCAAATGTGTTTGCATAGACGTAAGGCCATAAAAAGTTTACTAAATTTTGAAATGGGTAGAAGAAAAGCATTAGTGAAGATACATCGATGTATTGCATTGAGAAGAAGATGTCATTTTGCATCCCGATCTATGGAAAGGATTACACGCTGGAAACTTTTACTAAGGAAAACACATTATAGAATAGTAAGAAATGCTGCTGCTAGACATATACAACGTTGGCGGCGTATGGTGGCATCCAGACCTGAAAAAGACAGAATGTTGATATTACTGATTATAAGATGCGGTGGTTATTCTATTGTGCGTCCTAAAATCCCCGCAAGACACATATCCCGAGGATTTTTGGAAGGAGTGAATGCTTGTATCAGTCAACTACAAAAAGCATGGTTCGCCAGTAAGGGTCAAATGGCATTGTATATGTTATTTGCAGCTCGACGTGCTAGATTGGCATATGAAGCAATGTTAAATGAAAATGCCACTAAGATACAATACAGTTGGCGTGCTTATTTATGGATAAAATTGATGTTAGCAGCGATTACACATAATCGTGCCAGAAGAATGTTCCGAGTTTTTCGTCACTATCAATATCGTAAGTGGCTTCGTCCTAATAAAATTCGTAGAAAACACAGAATGGCTATCAGAATACAAAAGCTCTTTAAAAAAAATCATTGGCTATATACTTTGAAAGTAAGATTCAAGCTTAGAAAAGCACTACTTATTTTTACTCGAGCAAAAAAAACGATAAGTGCTATTTATATTCAACGTGCATATAGGTCGCATGTAGCATGGGAAAAATGGAAAAAGGAAGAAGCTCGTAAGTTTTATGCTCAGCAAAGACAGAAGGGGGAGATAGTAATCAAAAATGTATGTAAAATTCAACTTAACTGGAGGAGAAATAAACAACCTTCAACGTCACTTGGATTTCCTCGTCATGTCACCATGACTGTCCGTAGAATAAAACGTAGACAGAATCTCCAATTATACATATTTGCCATGAATTTACAGAGATTAGCCAGGAAGTGGTTGGATAAGAGACATAAAGCATTGGCAGCGAAGCGGTTGAAAGCTGCGAACACTATATGGAGGATTGCGAAAACATATGTATTAAAGCAAGCTGTATGGGATCGCGTACAAGGAACGATATATAAAAAGAATAAAGTAGCTAATATTATGAAGAAATGCTTTAGAAAATTCTTATTTTGGCGATGTATGAAGCTTCGATGTGCAATAAGAAAGGCCATAAATAATTACTACACTTTACAAAATAATGCCGTGCGTAGAATTCAACGTTTTCTAACAAATAAAATAACACAATATTATTCCGCTGTTCGTATTGCTGGTAGAAGGCAATTAAAAAAAAGGCGCGAGAGAGATGCTATCGAAAGATTTTTACGCACCAAGCAAAAGGCTGCACGATTTATTCAGCATTTTTTTAAATATATTACATATTGGAAGCAATTAATAATTAAAATAGATATAATCCGGAAGGCTATTGCTCGAGCCAATTTAGAAAAGAAGTCTGCTATAAGTATTTCGAAATATGTGAAGTATGCAGTAGCATGGAAGCGGTATAATCGTGCAATTAAAGCGAAATATGATAGAATTGAAGCTGAACGAATTAAACGAGAACATACTTTAGCCAGTAACACTGTTGGGAAGTATTGGAAGCGGCATAAAGAGAAGTATCAATTAAACAAACGATTTGTGTTACGTAAAAAAATGATAGATGTCTACAATGAATTAAAAACTGCCCGTGAAATCGCGGAATATGAACGTAAAGAAGCGTTAGAAGATGTTAAGCGCACAGAAGAAAATATGCAAGCAACTATTGCTGCATCTTGGCATCAGGGTAGTGATGCCACTGGCAGGAATTATTACTACAACTATGTAACTGGTGAGTCCAGTTGGATACCACCTGAAGGATGGAAAGGCAGAGCTTTAACTACGTGGATACGAAATATGGATGAAAGATTAAACGTATACTATTATAATCAACAAACTGGAGAATCTAGTTGGTTACCACCTTGCGTTTCATGTGGCGAACAAGGTCAAAGATATTGTGCGGAATGTGATGTTGCTTACTGTGTAACCTGTTATGAATTAAATCATAATGAAGACAGTGATGAAAGTATGCAAAATCACACTTGGTCATTAACTGAATATGAGCGTGATGTCTTGAAAGCAGGTGAAGTTTACTGTATTGACTGTAAAAGACGAACAGCTACTAAGGTTTGTAATACTTGTTGGGATCCCTACTGTGATGATTGTTTTAAATATGCTCATCACGCAGGTAATCTGCGCCTTCATAAAGGTATTGCATATAAACGAGCTAAAGCTGGCTGGATGGTAGTAAAAGCGAGAATTCCCGGTGAAAGTGATTATTATGTCAATGGTACAACTGGGGTCACAACTTTTGAAAAACCTGAAGAATTTTTAAGTGAAAGTGAGTTAGTGCATAAGCAAAACTTTTTGGTGCACAAGCAAAATGCCGAGGAATTGATCAAACAGGTTGAGAAATTACAGTACGATCTCGAAGCTGCGTGTTATGAACGGGATACGGTCATATTTGATGCACTTAATGGTGGTGGTAAGTTAGGTGAAATATTGGCGAAACGTAATGCAAAGAAAAAAGCTACTAAAAGTGCCAATATGCTTGATTCGTTACAATCACAAGGTGATGTCGTTTTGCAAGCTCAAGTTAAAAATGCAGAGCCACCTGGTTTTTTTACCAAGTTGTTTTATGGTGATAAACGAGAATATCGCGGTGACATGTTAAATCCGGATGACAGACGCAGAGGTGCGGAAAAAACTGAATACATTAAAAGTTTGATAGATGACGTGGAAAATCAAAAGAAAAGATAGTTTATTTGTAAATTCTGTATATACTGATTTAAAATGATACACCACTTCACATATAATTTAAAATAAAAGTTATATTTCGACTAATTTAGAATCATCAAAAGGTTGTGGACAAGTGTAGAAAGTAGCCTAAAAAAGGTTTTTGATCATTGAAGGATTATAAACAAATTTAACTCGTTCTTTCACGGCTTTCTCTCCCACTTTCACGAGAACCTCTACTACCACTACTTCCGTTATCCTCTGACCCAGTTTCAGAAGATGTTGACATATTAGTGCCATTACTTGTATCGCTTTTAGAAAAATCACCTGTAGATGTACCAGTGGTGGTAGCTGAATTATTACGTCTATCCTCCTTGCCAGAGTTTCTATGTCCTAGATCATGTGCAACCATTGATGCCTTAGATAATCCACTACCAGTATCAGTTAAACGAATGACACAAATAAACTCCTCATTATTGTACTCATCGTTCACTCCATCACCATTGTTACTAGTTTGCTTAGTTAATTTATTAGATTCGACTTTAATGGACGAATCTGAAGAGTGATATTCATCCAAATAATTATTATCGCGAGCTCTTTTATTATTGCGTTTTAAATTGTCTCCTTTATTATCACTATTAGCACTGTCAATCTTTGTTGGTGTATCACAAATATTATCATCACAATCACTTCTAGAAAATTTTGAACATCTTAAATAACCGATGATATGAAAGCCTCTTGAATCTTGAAGCCGAATTTCTTTTATTGGTGATATAATTGGTCCACCAAAGGTATCATTATACTGTGTGTATGATTGGTTATACAATTGGGCAATATTTTCATGTAAATCTTTAATTGCTTGGTTTGAAAGAAATTGAGCCACATGAGTAATGTCGTCATCATTGTCATCTCGATATACAACTTTCAATGTGTTGACCAATCTATCACTGACATAAGTAATTTTACCACTTTTTGTCATGCAAAACACTAATTCTGGCAATGCATCTAGGATATCCGAAACTTTTTGCAATCTTGAATTCTCAATTTTTAAATCTTCCATATGCGCCTTCTTTCTTGCTCGGGATAGCTGTGCCGATCTTCTGTTAGCAGCTCTTCGAAGCATTTTTCTGCGATGAATTTGTATTAATGAATCAAGATCATTACCAGTAGATCCACCAACATGATTGGATCCATTATTATCCATGTATAACGAATTACTTACATAATCTTGAGGGTTTACACCTTGTGACTCTGCTGCAGCGACATGTGCTGCAGCTGCAAGAAGTGGGTTAGTATCAAGTGTCATATTTTGATCAGTACTGTAGTTCATCGATGCAAATGGACTAGACTTCCTATTTGACATAATGTCGTTCGAGTAATTCACGTGTATCAAGTGCTTTGATGTTCAAATATATCTCATGGAAATCGAAAATGCGACAAGGTACTCTTGAATTTTGTGTTCTTCTCAACTTCAAATTAACTGAGGATTGAAGACAGGCCGAAAAAATGCCCTCATTTTTTCAGAGTGGACCCTCCGAGAAAGTACGCACTATGAGGGGTTCGTCAAAAAGTGATAAATCATCATATAATAACTGAAACTACCGTAATAACTTAAGCCATTGTGAACAGGCGCATTTATTCAAACAAATAATCTAGTTAAATTTTATCTTAATAAAATTTAAGTGACTAAAGAAAGATAATATATCAATTTAGTAATTTTTAACTCATTTTTATTCGCAAATAATTCTAACACATAACTACATGTATGACTTAAATAACATGTAAATGGAAAACAAGGTCGGTTAAAACGGTTCCAAAAATCCCCCCAAATCGTCACTCCTACAAATAAAACTCTGTTGATATACAATGGAAACGCGGGTTATGACCACATATCGTGAGGAATTTTCACTCCCAACATCTAGGCAGCACATAATGCACCACCCATCAACAAAATTTGCGTCGCTATTTAATGACGAAAAAAAGATATCCCCTTTATGGACAAAAGTCTCTGCAAGCCCTTTTGAAAAGAGATCTCAATTGATCGGTGGTTATGGTAAAAAATTGCAGAAAACTTCTATATCGATTGATGCCCCTGTGGCTTTTGTAAATCCAGATAGAGTACCAATACCAAAGAATAAAATGGATAGAGTAACAGCAAGTATCGTTAAGATTCCAAAAACATTAGATTCATCCAAAGTGCTTCCAGGTGGTGAATCTATAGCAATGGCTAAAAGAAATATTGTGCCTACAAAAATTAGAACATTGTGTTTTCAAAAGTTAGCATTATTAGATGATATTGTACCTGAAAAAATCAAGGAACCAATTGTTTGGTCTGGCAGATAGAAATTTGATAAGACCAGATACCAGTTAAGCAGTACATAAAATACAAATATGTAAGAGCCATTTTTAAATATTTATATAACAAGTTAGATAGAGAATGGCAAATCGTTACAATTATTATTTGATAAGCAATATGAAATGGCTTCGATAGTATTTATTATAGCTATATCGATTCCAACTTTATTGACGTATGGTTGATTTCCTAATTTATTGGACAACCTTGTCCAAAACTGATTCGGTAAAATATTTTCTACGTTTTTGCCTATATTTAGATTAATAACATTTGAGTAACCTTTTCTCTTAAAACCTTCTCCTTTGTCGATAACTAAAACTATAGTATTGTCGTCAACATGCCAGTAGTCTTTAATAGCCAGTCCAGGAGTATTGGGATAAGATTGACATAAAACTCTCAACTTAAAACCCGTTTCTTTCTCTAAACTTTTAATTGTAACTTTAAGTTTATTTCTTTGTCCTTTAGTTAAAAAATTTGCAACATCAATTAATTCAGCATCATTCTCTTTGGGTAATAAATCAGGTCTATTTACTCCTTCCGGTATAGCTAATGCTGGTTGAATTAAAATTCCTACGGGAGAATTCAACAATGTCGGAGTAACTGGTGCAATCATTAAACCCAGAGTAACTACTGCGTTAGGTATTAATTTTGCTGGTTTTTGTATCCATGACGTCGCTCTGAATAGCACCAAAACGAAGCAAAACAAATTAAACGTCAAACGGGCCATTTTCTTCTCTCTGTATATTATGAAATTGCCGATGTATGATGTGGAAGTTAAACCACAATGTGTGTGACTCCCAGTGACTGTCACAATGATGTCATACCTTTTGTTCTCAGGATCCGGTGATCATTTTTAGGAATCATTTGAACTTAAGTGAGATATAAATCATACTATAGGACTTTCGCTAATCGCATTTAAACCTGTATACTTCAAATGCTTTAACCAGTTACATTCCTGCAGTTCACAGGTTTACATTAAAATCGGTAATTGAAGGAATTGATAAGAAATATTACAATTTCCCCTATTTACAGTGAAGATTTGTACGTCGGACCATTTGGCAGAGAAGTATTTTACTCTTTAACTATACTATTAATTCTTTTGATAATCAAATTGATTGATGATGACCGGACACCGGCCCCAATTTCGCAATGCTCTGTCACAGACTGTCACTCACACTGTGGAAGTGATGTGGGAGCATAATTGAAATATGATTTTCAAATTATTGTTGCTTCTCCATATTTATCTCGCCCTTGCTGGTTGGGTAGATCCAGATACTTCTCCTCAATCTAAAGTTCTGGATTCTTATAATGATGGAAGGAAGCATACTTTAGTGTTTAGTGATGAATTTGAAGTAAATGACAGATTATTCAAGGTAAATATTTATTTAATGTATTCCTTTACAATGCAAATATTATTATTAACTTAATCTTTCGTTATTATTTAATCCAGGATGGTTACGATCCGAAGTGGACAAGTTTAAACAAAAACGATTACACAAATTTTGCATTACAATATTACAATGATAATTTAGTAAATACTAAAAATGGTAAATTAGTGATTTCAAGTATAATAGAGGATGTAACCTATCCTATATATGATTCGAAAAATACCAATGCTAAAGAAACAAAAAATTATCAAGCAGGAATGCTACAAGGATGGAATAAATTTTGCTTCACCGGCGGTATTATTGAAATTTCTGCTAAACTTCCTGGTCAATATGATATTGGTGGCCTGTGGCCTGCAATGTGGCTACTTGGTAACTTAGCTAGGGCGACATTTGTGACATCTTCAAATAATGTATGGCCTTGGTCGTACAATAAATGCAACCCTTCGTTACAGCATAGACAAGCCATTTCAGCGTGTAATATTGTCAATCATTATGATTTGTTATCAAAAAATGGAAGAGGTGCGCCCGAAGTTGATATCCTTGAAGCCATGCCTGGTAAAGAAGATTTGATAAATACTCCTATTAACAAACCATATTTTTCAAGTTCATATCAAGTTGCTCCCGGATTTCAAGATTATAGACCGGAAGTTGCGACCAATCCAGCACCAGGAATGTGGTACGAAAATGGAATAACATACTCAGGCGATAATGATACTTCTTTAAATATATTTTTTTATGGAATGAATTTAGAAGGAGTAACACCTGCTCAAAGTTATACCGCTGATGCCATATCAGCAAATACTAACTTATATGAAACTCATTTTGATGATTTTCATACTTATCGACTTGAATGGGTTCCTGGAGAACGTGGATACCTTACGTGGCATCTTGATGGAAAATATTTGTATGGTATTCAAGCCGAAACATTCAATAAAACAGGTGCAATGATTCCTGAGGAACCTATGTATATAATATTGAACACAGCTATCAGTTCGACATGGGGCTTCCCAACTCCTTGTCCGGAGGGTTGTCCTTGTGACTGTTTTGATGCAAGAAAAGTTGAATGCGCTTGTGCCGTCCCTAGTAGAATGAGTGAAAATTTTCCAAATGAATTTTTAATAGAGTATGTTCGAGTATACCAAGCAGAAGATGATGACAATCAAATTGTAGGATGTTCTACAAAATCTCATCCCACAAAAAAATATATTCAAGGTCATATGCAAAATTATATGTCAGATGGAGATAGAATTCCATTGTTACCGACACAAAAAGGAGGAGCAAGTTGTAGTATTAATGATCAATGCGGTTTTGGTATTTGCTCTAAAAGAAAGTGTGTATGTAATAGTAATTTTACTGGTCCAACGTGTCTCGCCCACAATGGTTTTGATGATATAATATGGAATTCGGATGAAAATGTTAATTTTCACGGATTTTTCATACAGTCTCCCATCATTTTATTCGGCATTTTCTTATTAGTCACAACTTTTATTGTAGTGGTGTACAAGCTATATGACAAAAAGAATGATTTAAAACATAGAGGCAGATATGTACAACTGAATTCGAACAATATATTGAATGAAAGCGCATACAATAAAATCCAAATGACTGATATTTCTAATCGTGAGAAAAACGAAAATTCAAGGCAATATAAGTCCTATCAAAATTAAACCTATGTACATAAGATTACAATCATATTTACATTTTCCAGCTTCCTTTCTCTGCCGATTGGAGTCTAGTTGGCCAAGAGCCAAAAATTGCATTTCTCTGGGCATAAGATGAACTCTCCATACGGGCGGATCTAACTGGTCTTGAGGTAGCGTTGCCTGAATTTACGTCTAACTCTCTATATCTTTTCCGATGACTGCTTTTAACAGCTATATGGCTTTTATCGTCGTCATTGCTGACAGATTTAGTGTTAATATCAACACAATTACTAATATTAGACTCTATTTGGCCGATACACTCACTCGACTCAATATTATTCTCGGACACTTCACAAGAAATAAACGTGGTTTCATCGATAGAAACTTCAGAATTTTTGTCTGAACTTATTATTTTACTTTTTAATTTTGGTTCTATAAACAAAGTTTGAAGACTGTCCAAATGGTTGTCACGTCGCTTTTTCTTTGCCACGGTATTACCCATTTGTCTGTCTTGTGTGTAATTTGAATTGTACGTGGTATTATTATTGATATTAATATCGCCAGAGGTTTTGTCAAGTACCTGGTCATCGCAAGTTTGAGATTTGCATACTACTATGTGCGGGACAGTCCCGTCTAGCACATTTGTTGTTGTATTTTTTAAGGTATTCTGGAAATTATTAATACTGGATGGTAATATAGTTGGTATACTTGGTGACGAAGTACTATAATTAGAACTGATTGGTTTACCAGCAATAAATTTTGTAACCGTTCTTGATGGCATGTAAGGAGTTTTTCTTGACGATTTTGTAGAAATGTTGCTAGCAGACAACAAAGAATTTAATATCATATTTGGTGATGGTGTCCGCATCGATGTTGGAAATATTACAGGGGGTGAATTAGACCCAGATATATTTTGCGCCTTATTACATTGATGGTTGATTGGACTTTTTGATAATTCAGTGACAGAAACTGGTGTCAAATGAGTTAAATGGTTAGGAGATTCTACTAAAATCTTCTCAGCACGCTCGCTGATATCGTCATGTAACGATCCGTTTTCGAGTGGAATATTAGAGGAGATATCAGTCGAATTGTTATTGGCGGCATGCACCAAATGTTGAAACAAAGAACTCTCGACGCTACCTTCATCAAAATCACTACTTTCCAGGCTAACCATATCCCAATTTTCTTTATCATTACCATTGATAAGTTGTTGTCCATTTCCTAGTTTTATTGGTATATTAAAATTGATTCCTCTGACACTAAGCATCTGGATTAAGCGTCTAATTCTAGGAGTATCTGTTATTCTCCATCCACCA
>JACCDO012411939.1_pt1 | contig 27770 bp, 8 predicted proteins | sample 7446101 | NCBI WGS metagenome assembly JACCDO01 (sample SAMN15323440, study PRJNA562643) | freshwater metagenome | isolation source: river surface water | place: USA:Blue River Watershed | collected 2017-08-16
ATTTTATTCTTTAACTAATTATTTTATTCTTTAACTAATTATTTTATTCTTTAACTAATTATTTTATTCTTTAACTAATTATTTTATTTTTTTAACAAATCTTTTAATTAAAAAGTAGTTGTTACAGAACGTAATGTTCGAGTTCCTTTTTGAGATAAATTCTTAGGTAAATCTATTGGCATTGGATAATATGATATATCTCTTATATATCCAATATGTTGTTCAACTTCAGGTAATATTTTTTCAACACACCAATCTACAACTAAATTATTTAAATATACAATTTGTTCCTTTATATTTGTAGGCATATTTAAACTTTGTTGTAAATACATTGACCTCATTACTATTTGAACCTCAACACTTGATTGTTTCCCTATAATATATTTATCATTACTCTTTTTATACACTTTATATCGAATCATATCTTGAATTAAATCTAAATTTTTCCTTGAAAAAAATAATTGATTTAATTGTGATGTTTCTTGAATTCCATATAATAATTCTTGTTGAAAATTCTTTTGTACAATTGGTCTATTATTTTTTGTTTCAAATAAATGAATATCACCTTTCTTCTCTAATTCAGTATGTGTAACTCTACCATTTTGAAATTGAGTTATACTATAATTATTTTGATTTTCCACATTTTCAAAATTTTCTACTTGAAATCTCATTTTATTAACAATTTTCTCTATTTTAAACAAACAAAAAATATATACTTCTTTTACTAAGTTATTTTTTTTTATAAAATATATCTTTCTCTTATAGAGGTTATTATTTTTTTTCTATCATGAGCGACCCTGCCACAATTCTTATTAATACTTATCCCGTTTTACAAAACTTGGTAAATCAAGAATATAACAGTGTCAAAAATAATATTGTTTCTATTTCAAATATTTATGATAATGCTATTCGAACACAAAGTCCCATAGGAAATTATGTTATTGTTAATTTTATTCAATACAGTGTTTCTAACATAGTATCTCCACATTTTGTAAATACTGTTATTAATAAAAATCCCAATATTCTTCTTTTCTTTTCACAAAATCTTTCTCTTGTTTCCTTTTTCTCAAATCCTTCCAATCTTGCCATTTATAACAATTTCTTAAACTCTTCCTTCACAAACCCTTTCTTCGGTTTTACTGATTCCGTCCTTAATCCTAAAACAGACCTTTATTGTTATGTTTATTCCAATTTCATTTCTTTACGAACTTATCTTTCTTCCACCACTTCACAAAATTGTCCTCCAAATAATATTATTCAAATTCATTCAAGTATTCTTGGTACTACACCAGAAATTACAAAACTTCTTTCAAGTTATCCCCTTCTTAATTACCTTATCAATCAAAATTATATGTACGAAATTTATTATAATTTCCTTTTTACAAATGCTAATTTAGTTCTTTTATTCCAAAATTATCCTTCACTCCTTTATCCCATTGTCCTCAATAACTCTTCACCCATTAATCCAAATATAATCAATTTCTTAGGTTTCTATTCCAATCTTACTTATGATTTTAATTTTTATCCTTCCGATATTACTCTCTTTCTTTCTACTCCAAACATTAATATTATTAATAATAATCTTTACACTCTTATTTCATCCACTTCCTTAAATCCTTATTTAGATAATACTATTGTTTATCCAATTATTTCAGAATCAAATAAAACAGAAATTAACCGAATTGCTTTATTATATAATTATCCTTCTTTAAATACTCTTATTCACCAAAATTATAATTATCAACTTTATTATAACATTTTCCAAAATCCAAATATTATTGAACTTCTTACCTTCGCCATTTCACAATACACTTTAAATCTTATTAATCCCGTTTATACCGGTTTCCCAAATATTGTAACTGATATTATTAATTTTAATCCAAATCTTTTACCCTTTTTCTATGATAACCCAAATCTTGTTACCTATTTAAGTAATAATACTCAAACCCTTTATGAATTCCTTATCTATAAATCCACCGAAATATATAATATCAAAAATCCTATGACAGACCTTTACAATAATTTCGCTTTCTCCTTCCTTTCTTTACGAAACCTTACTTACTTATTAAACGCAAGTCCAAATCCTGTTCCAACAGATGGTACAAATATTTATATTGGAAACTATAATAGTGATGTTATTTTACTCTTTAATTCAAATATTAATTTCCGTTATTTATTTACACAAAATTATACTTTTAATGTTTATTATAATAATCTTTATTATAATCGCATTTTAACAGATATGCTTTTAAATAAATTATATGATAAAAATACAAATACTTATATTAATAATTATTTAACAAATCCTACTTATGTACTTTTCTTACAAACCATCTATAAAAATCCAAATATACTAAACTTTCTTATCAAAAATCCAGATTTCTTAACAAATTTTTTATCTCTTAACGAATCAAATCTTCTTCAATTTCTTTCTATCCCAAATATAAATCTTCCTTATTATGATTTAAATGATATTTTATTTAAATATGATATCGAATATAGTACAAATTACGTTTCTTATTTATCAAAATCTTACATTTCTTTCTTTGAATCCTCCTCTATTCCAAATATCGATTCACTAAAATCCCTTGTAAATCAAAATTACGATATTTATAATGATACATTAAACCCTAATTATATTCCTTCTAACACAAATAATAATAAAAATATTTACTTAAATCTTTACACAAATAATGACCAATTTATCAATTTTATTGAATATTTCTTAAATCAACCAAATATTTATAATGTAATTGACCTTTTTACAAAAAATCCATCTTTTATGTCTTTTCTTTCCAACAATTACCAACTTTTCTTTTATTTTAAACAAAATCCAATTGACTTTCTTCGTTTTATTCTTTTCCAAAATTATAGTTCTCTAAATCCTACTACTGATTTAACAGCACTCCTCACTTCTTATAGTGCTACTACATATCCACTTATCCCAAATAAAGTATCCCAATATTTAAATACATCTTTACCTATTTCAGGTCCTTATAGTGGTATTGGAAATAATCCACAAATATTATTATTATTAACAACATATCCAACATTAAATACAATATGTACTCAAAATTATAATTATAATTTATTTTATTACAATTTGTATAATAACAATAATACAAATATTGTGTCATATATAAATAAATATCCAAATATTGTACCTTTAATCGAAAGTAATCCATTAATTATAAACTTTCTTTATCAAAATCAAAATTTAGTAAATTATTTAAATAATCCTGAAAATACTTTAAAAAATAATCTTTTCTTAAACCTTTCATCCATTCTTACTTCTCCTTATATAAATATTTATAATCTTATTCAAGAAAATGGATTATATTTTACTTTAAATAATTTTAAAAGTTTAATATACAATTACAAAAATGTTTCTTCCATTTCTTATCAAAATTATTTACATACAACATACGATTCTTATAACAATATTTATTATTCCTATTTACAAGATGAATCCCTTATAAATTTTATTTATTACTGTATTTCACAATATAATTATCATAATAATATTTCACCAACAACACCTTATTATCCTTATACTCATATTCTTGATATAGTAAATACAAATCCAAATATTATTAACTTTTTTTATCATTATCCTTCTTTACGAACTTATTTACTTTTACCTACTTCAACATTATATCTTAAAAATATTCTTTCATTAACATCATTAAAAGATCCTTTTACAAATATTTATAACTCCATAAGAGATTATGCTATATCTATTTCAAATATTTCTATTTTAAACGCACTTGAAAATGATTATAATCCATATTATGGAATTTATTCAAATATTGGTTTAAATAATAATATGGAACTTTTATTAACTTATCCTAAAATAAATACTCTTCTTTCCGGAAATTATAACGATAATATTTATTATAAAGCAATTTATTCATCATTAAATCTTCAAAATCTTCTTATTCAAGAACTTTCAAATGTAAATTCACTTTTTACACCTATTTTTTATCAAAATCCGAATATATTACTTTTCCTTTATAATCATCCCACTTTTACAAATCAAATATATACAAATTCAAACGCATTACAAATATTTGTAACAGAATATGGAGTTAATAATATAGTAACAGATTTAGAAAAATTATTTGAAAAAAGTGAATTAAATATTTATATAAAAGAATATTCAAAAGAATTTCTTGAAAATTTTCAACAATTTCAAACTTTATTTAACCAAAATTATTTAAATATACCCCAAAATAATTCATTTTCTATATATCAAAATATTTCAGAATTTATTTTTTACGCTCTTGAACAACATTATCTTGATATTACTTTTCCAAATATTGTTTCTATTTTAGAAAAAAACCCTTTTTTACTAAACTTTCTTTCACTCAATGACTCCGTAATATCCTATTTTCTTATTCCTTCCAATCTTTCTTTATTTAAAACTTTATTAAATTATTCTTATACATACCTTGCCACAAATCTTACCATTGATAATCCAATAACAAATTTATATACATTTTTTCAAGATTTTCAATTAGCATACTCTACATCATATGTATTAAATACATCATTTACACCATTTAATTCAAATATAGTAAATGTAACAAATAAAGATACTCCAACACTTATATATCCAAATTCAAAAGTAGGAAATTTATTTTTAACATATAATGGATTAGAATCGATTGCGAATCAAAATTATAATTCAAATATATATTATTATCCTTTACAAAATAATTATTTAATTGATTTAATTGAATTAGCAATAAATCAATATAATACTTTAGTATGGTCAGTACATATTGTAACACAAGTAATATATGTAAATCCAAATATTTTAACATTTTTACATCAAAATCCACGTTTAATATATTATTATTTAACTCATATTTCTACACTTGAACCACTTTTAACATATATTCAATCATCTCTTTTACCTTGTACTCTTGATTTATATTCATTTGTTTATTCAAATCCAACTTTACGACCTTATCTTGAAACTCCACCTTATACAGCGGATTTATCAAATATTGGTGTTGTTAAAAATGCTACTCCATTAGTAAATGATATAAATAATTTAAGTAATATAATTTATCAAAATTATAATCAAAATATTTATTATAAAGAATTATATAATAATCGTACTTTAAATAATTTAATTCAATCATCTATACCTTTACAAAATGTTATAGCATTAAACCCAAATATAGTTAATTTTTTGGCATTTTACCCAATATTAACAAATAATATGTATTTAAATCCATTATTACTTACACAATTTTTAAGTATAACAACATTACAATATCCAACAACAAATATTTATAACGCAGTAACAACATATGTACCATCATTAAATATATATATGGTAAATCAATCTATATTATATCTTTTGTTAAATAATACATTTTTAGGTGAATTATTATTACAAGATTATAATTATTATTTTTATTATGAATCACTTTTTAAAAGTATTGATTTCATGTATTTACTTTATAATCCATCAAATAGTTTATTATTACCCATTATATATAAAAACCCTTCTTTATTACCTTATTTCACAAATACTTTAAATAATCGTTTATTAAATAATTTATTAGATTATTTACAATATGATAAAACTCAAATAAATTATTTTCAATCTATTTTAAATATTCCAAATATTATATATCCTTTAACAAATCTTGATAATATTTCTTTTAAATTTTATTTTATGAAAAATGCTATTATTCAAAGTGGAACAATACAAAATATATTTACTACTCTTTTTAATCAAGATTATAACATAAATAGTGATAATATTATTATATATGAAAAATCATTATTAAATGATGAAACGTGTGATTATTTACAATTTATTTTTGATAAATATTTTTATTTAAACAGTATTCCAACATTTATTACAGGTTATACATATATATTTCCAAATGTTTTTGAACTTCTTATTACAAACCCAAATATTATAAATTTTCTTTATAATAATCAAAATATAATATCATATCATCGAAATCAAGCAATAAATGATTATAGTGTAATAACACAATTTTTTGGAATAATAAATGTATATGGAAATCGTTTAACAGAAAATATTGTAAGTTTATTATCAAATGAAGAATTTTATATTTATTCAACATTTTATAATGTAAATAATATAATATATTATGAATTAGGAAATTCAGTAAGTAATTTATTAAGTAAATATGCTATATTTACAAATTTATTACAACAATATTATAATGATGCTTTTTATCAATATTTAATTTATAATAGTATATCATTTCAAAATTTCATAACAGCATTTCCATTAAGTATAGTTTTTAACGCATTTCAATATAACGCAAATATAATATCATTTTTATGTTTTAATCCAAATTTAACAACATATTTTTTAACAAATGCGAGTGATATATATTATTTTTTAAATAATTTAGATAGTCAAGACCCAAGTATTAATTTAGATAATGTACTTTTATATAATGATTTACATCGTCCTGTTCAAGAAACAAATTATAGAATATTATATATTTATTTAAAAAATTATTTTAAAAATACTTTAGAAAATCCATCATATATTATTTTAAAAGATTTATATAATCAATTATATAATAATAATATTTATTATAATGATTTACAAAATCAAAATATTATTTCATTTGTTTATTTAAATACTCGTCTTTCAATTACTTATTTTGGAATTGCTCCCGATTTCTTAACTATTATTTCACAAAATCCAAATATCTTAAACTTTTTAAATCTTAATAACTCTTTTATTTCCTTTTTGTCCAACGATACATTATTAAACACTTCCTTTACAAATTCTTACATTTACCGCTATTTTAACTATTCTTATATAGACGCTTTAAATACTTACACAATTTCAAATCCTTTAACAAATTATTATTCTTTTACTCAACAATTTGATATCACTTACAACACATCTTTATACAATTTATTAACAGTTTTAACAAATAATATTTATGATATTGGAACAACAACAGAATTAACGGATTTAATTAATAATAATCCTAATTTAGAAGTATTATTAAATCAATTATATAATAATAATTTATATTATAATACATTATATCAAAATAAATATATTGTAGAATTATTATCAAAAAGTAGTGACCCAAATGTAATTACTTTATTAAATAATATATATTTAAATCCAAATATATTATTATTTATGGGAAAGAATCCAAATATAGTAATAGCATTTATAGAAAATACATTATTATTATCATCATTTAATGCTATACCACAAATAGTATTACCAATAACAAATATTTATGAATTAATAATAAATAATAATATATATAAAGATTTGTTTGGAAGTTATTTGGTAACAGAAAATGAATTATTTGTAGAAAATTTTGATATATTTAGAAGTTTAAAGAATCAATTTTATTTACATGAATTTTATTTACATATTTTAATTCCAAAAAACAGTATAAATATAAATCAAACAAAATATCATTTTGTAAATAATTATTCTTATTTTATGAAATTTATAGATTTTTATTATAAAAATATTTATGTACCAAATATATTTACTCTTTTTTCAAATAATCCAAATTTAATTAACTATTTATATTATCATCCTTCTTTAATACAATATTTAGAAAATCATAATAATTATTTACAATCCTATGCTTATTTAAATCAAATTTCTTTACCTCAAACAGATTTATCTACATTTACAACTCAATTTTTTACAAATATTAATGAAATATACGCATTAGAAATGATATTATATGATACATCTTTTTATAATTTATTATTAGAAAGTCGAGATAATCTTTTTTATGAAAATAATTTACTTATTTTGTTAAATAATAATCCTACTTTAAAATCTCTTGTTTATCAAAATTATACTTATAATTATTCCCTTTCATACAATCAACCTTTCTATTTATATCATATACAAACCCCAAATATTGTTTCTTTATTATCATTACAAGGTTATGATTTAATAAATACAATTTATTTAAATCCAAATTTATTAGTTTTCTTAACAAATAATCCCAATTTAGTAAATTATTTAAATAATTTTAATAATGAAATAAATTCTTTAACATCTTTAACGGGAGTAGATAAACCAGCAACAAATTTATATGATTTATTTTCAGCAAATAGTACATTTTCAATATATTTAAATACATTGGAACAATTTATATTTGATAATTATAAAATATTTGAATTACTTTTTTCACAAAATTATAATTCAAATGTATATTATTCATCGTATCGCAAGAATACAAATTTAATAAATCTTCTTTATTTATCTATTTTATATACATATCCTACATTAATTGATATAATAGAAGATAATCCGAATGTATTATTATTTTTAAGTGAAAATCCATTACTTGTAAATTATTTTTTAGAAAATATACCTGATTTACAAAGATTTGTTTCAGTACTTTTATTTAATTACCCCATTATAAATATTTATTCTTATGTTGTAAATAATTTATCTTATTTAAAAAGTTATTTAAGTCAAATTCCAATTGGATTGAACAGCGGAGTAGGTACAACACCCGATATAATAACATTATTAAATCAAAATAGTAATATTGAAAGTTTAATAAATCAAAATTATAACCAAAATGTATATTATATTGATTTATATAATAATAGTCAATTAGTACAACTTCTTACAACAAACGCTACATTAAGAACCGCAATAACATATAATAATAATATATTACAATTTTTAAATTTTAATCCATTATTATTAAATAATTTTTTTACAAATCCATCAAATTTAAATATTTTCTTAACAAATAATGGAATTTTAGACCCTATTACAAATTTATATGATTTTGTTGTTACCTATTTACCTTCTTTATCACCTTTATTAAATGAAAGTTTAACCGGAATTTATAGTACGATTGGTACAAAAGATTCTTTAACAAAATTATTAAACGCAAATCCTAAATTAAACGCACTTATTCAACAAAATTATAATTATAATATATATTATTTAGATTTGTATAATAATGATTCTTTAGTAACATTACTTTCAACACCATCTTCTGTAAATATTGTTTCTTTATCACAACAATTATTAAACAAAATATATTTAAATCCAAATATATTAAATTATTTAAATAATAATCCAAATGTTATTTCTTATTTCCTTTCTTTTCAAGATGCGTTTGAAAAATTTATTAATCTTTCGATTCAAATTCCTTTAAATAATATTGATAATTTAATGAAAACAAATTTACCTTATTTAACAGAATATTTAACACAATATTCCATTGGTTTAGAAAGTAATCTTCAAAATACTCAATTAACAACACTTCTTCAAAGTAATAGTATAATAAATAATTATGCAAATAGTCAAAATTATATAATATATGATTTTCAAAATCTATATTATAAAAATTTATATAATGTATCTGATTTAGTAACTTTACTTACAAACTATTCATCCCAATTCAATCCTTTTATTCAACAAAATCCAAATATTATTAACTTTTTAGCATCAAATCCAACATTATGTTCTATATTGTTACAAAGTACTGATAAAATAAATTACTTTTTACAATTACCAAATATAAATGATATGAGTACAAATATATATGATTTGATTAAAGATTCAAAATTATATGGAAATATAGATTCTTTATATTCGATTATGATATATAATTATTTCCAAGATTCATATCCTCTTTTTTATAACGATTATTTATTTAATCGTTCATTTGAATCAAATGTTGTATATTCTTTTATGTATTATGCTTTATCTCTTTCTCTTCCAAATAGTGCGGAAATATTTTTATTAAATCCAAATTTTATAAACTTTTTAGCATTAAATCCAGCACTTACAACACAATTAAATTTGGAACATTTGAAAGGTTATGATTATAATATTATTAATATTTTAAGTATATCTGAATTACAAATTCCAACAAATGATATTACAACACTTATTACAAATTATATTAATTCATCTTTAAATATAACATTATCGATTGATTTATTAAATCAAAATTTACCAAAAGCGGGTATAAATTCTTATATTGGAACAAATCAAAATTTATCATTTTTATTATCTGTTTCTCCGGAATTATCAACATTAACATCACAAAATTATAACGAAAATATATATTATAAATCATTATATTACAATCCATATTTAGTATCTTTATTATTAACGGATTATAATTCAAATAATAGTGCTTTATTAAATCTTATATATCAAAATAATGTAATACTTAATTTTTTAGGATATAATCCGAAATTAGTAATACATTTAAACGCAAATATAAGTGATATATCATTATTAACCGCAAATCCAAAATTATATTTATCAAATACAAATATTTACAATGTATTATATACAACATCATTACGAACATATTTAAATACACCAATAGTATTATTGTCAAAGAAATATGATATATTAAAAAATATAATAGAACAAAGTTATAATAATTTTATAGATAATAATGGAAATAATAATAATAATTTATATTACAACGCATTACAAAATTCATATGTATCTGAACTTATTTATTATGGAATCTTTTTACACGAAACAAATAATATAATCAATATATTGGATATTATAAGTTCAAATATGAATGTAATTACATTTTTATATAATAATCTTGAACTTACAAAATATTTAATTCAAAATGAACTTGCTTATATTCAATTTATTCAATTATCAAATTTAAATCTTGCCACAACAAATATTACAAATGTTGTTTCTTTAATTCCTTCTTTAGCAATTTATTTAAATAAATCATTAACAAATGGAGGTTTAACAAGTAATATTGGAACAACACCAGCATTAACAACATTATTAACAAATAATACAATTTTAAATAATATTGTATCAACAAATTATATTGATAATATTTATTATATAAATTTATATAATACACCGTCATTAGTAACATTAATTAATAATAGTACTCAATTATTACAATATATATATTTAAATCCAAATATAATAAACTTTTTGGCACAAAATGTAGATTTCATCGAGTATATGCTTACAAATACATCTTATGTAACATCATTTTTGAATATAGAAAATGTTGGAGTAATGTCGAAAAATTTGGATTATCAATATGTTTTATATAATACATTATTGAATAATTATTTATTATTAAAGGAGTGTGTAGAACAAAAGTATAATTTATTACCAAATATACCATATTTATATAAATATACTTTAAATAATTTGAATATATTAAATTTTATATATTTTACAATTCAAAATGTAACAACATTAAATCTTGTGACGGATGTAATTTATGGAAATCCAAATTTTATTAATTTTCTTTTTGATAATCCAAATTTAGTAACTTATTTTACACAAAATATTCCTATTTTACAATCTTTTATGACATTAGCAGGATTAAATTCACCTATTGTTGATTTATATGAACTTGTTATTTATTATGGTACTCAATCAGGTAATCAAAACATAATAAGTCAATTAAACCAATCACCATCAATAGTGGGTATAAATAGTGGAATTGGAACAAATAGTGAATTAACAACATTAATAGAGAATAATACTGGATTAAAGTCGTTAATAAATCAGAATTATAATAAAAATATATATTATTTATATTTAATAACATATCCGGATGTAGTAGAATTAATAAAAAATAATTTTAATTTATTATATAGTATATATCAAAATCCGAATATAATAACATTTTTGGGAAATAATCCTGATTTTGTATTATATTTATTAAGTAATCCATATGCGGTAGAACTTTTCTTATCCATTGAAAATATAAATAATCCAATGTATGATATTTACACACTTATTCAAAACTTTGATACACAAACTACAAATGACGCAGCAATATTTCAATCATTATTAAATCGTTCATTTTATGTATTATTGGATACATATCCAAATTTTAAAACATTGGTATTACAAAATACAAATAATATAAATATAACAACACCATTATTAAGTACAATTAATTATCATATGAACAATACATATTTTTATGCTTTTTCGACAAATCAATCATTAGTAGATTTTATATATATAAATCTTAGTAATCCATCGTTACCAAATATAATTAATAAAATATTAAAAAATCCGAATATAATAACATTTTTATCAAATAGTGATATATCATTATTTACAACATATATAAATGGTTATTATAAAGATATTATAAGTAATCCATTGATTGAAAATCCGGCAAATGATATTAATGAGTTAAATATACCTTATTTTAATCCGAATCCGACATATTTTGAAAACGCATATTATAATAAAAATTTATATACATTGGCAACGGAAAATGGATATTATAATAATATTCTTGTTAAAAATTTGAATATAAGAAATACATTTGAACAAAGATATACACATAAAATGTATGAATATAATTTAAGTGCTCCATATGTAACAAATAACAATATATTACAATATATTATGTATGTAAATACATTTCCTTATTTAAATTTTATAGTAAATACATTTAATACAAATCCAAATATAATAAACTTTTTGGCAAATAATCCATATTTATTACAAAATTTTATTGATGTTCCAGCAAACTTTTCTCAATTTTCATCAATAGTAAATCTTACATTTCCTTATGAAGATATTGAAAATTTAATTACTACATTACGACCATCATTAATACCTTATTTATCAAAAAGTGTTGTATATAATAATATAGATACTGATTTTCAAACATTGGTTTCACAAAAATATAATAATGGAACATATAGAAATGTATTGTATAGTAATATATTTTTATTTGAATTATTTCAAAGTAATACTACTTTTCAAACAAAAGTAAAACAAAATCCAAATATATTACTTTTCTTACATAAAAATCCTGATTTTATAAGTTTATTAAAACAAAATTCAAACGCATTATCAAATTTCTTATCTGACCCAAATATTATAAATCCAGTTATTAATTTATATAATTATTTTTCAGGAATTTCTTCTTATGTACCTTATTTAAATATTTATATTCCTTTAAACATTTCTTATACAGACCCTAATTTAAATACACTTATTTCAACATATCCAAATCTTTCATCCATTCTTCAACAAAAATATATAGGTAATTCTGAAACAAATATTTATTATGATAATTTGTATAATAATTCAAATTTAGTAACATTATTATTAACATATCCATCACTTGTTACCGCAATTGAATCAAATCCAAATATAATAAACTTTTTATCAAAAAATTGTGTAAATCCAATATCATCTGGAATAACATCATTAGTAGATTATTTACAATTAAATCCATTACAAGTTCCAGTTTTTATAGGATTATTACCAGTAATAAATCCAATGATAAATGATTTATATACAATATATTTAGCGTCAATCTTTTCACCATATTTAACAATAAATAATATACCATTATTATATTCAAGTTTATTGTATAGTAATGTGTTAGCATATGTAAATCAGGATTATAATAATGATATGTATTTTAATGCTTTTCAAGAAAATTGTGGAACATATGATTTTATAAATTATGTATATAATATATATTTAACAATAACTCCAGTACCATTCCGAAATATATTTACATTATTAAATACAAATCCAAATATATTATTATATTTGCGTGAAAGTAATAATGTAGGAACATATTTAACAAATCCAGTAAATTATACAAATACGGTAGAATTTATGAATATATCTTTAATAGAAAAAATTTATACAAATATTCAATTAATGATAAATAATACAAATTATTTAAATCCAAGTCCTACAGCAATACCAGCATATACAACACCTGATTTAACAACATTATTAAATAATGACCCAACATTTAAATCAATTATTTATCAAAATTACAATAGTAATCATTATTACAATAATTTGTATAATAATCCGAATGTAGTAACATTATTATTAAAAAATACATTTGAATATGCTGCGTTAATGCCGGTTGTTTATTCAAATCCGACATTAATTAATTTCTTTTGTATGTATCCATCATTAGTATCGGCAATATATAGTAATACAGCGGATTTTGTAAATTTTATATCAATAACGGGTTTATCAGTACCATCAAATAATTTAATTTCGTTAGTTAGCGCAACGTATTTAAATGTGTATATGAATCAAGAGTATAATTTTATATATAATAATTATTATGAAATTACAAATTTAGTAAATCAACCGTATAATGAGGCAATTTATTATAAAGCAATGAATCAAAATAGATATGTACCATTATTATTAAATAAATATGCTTCTTATTCACCATCTATTATACACGATGTTGTAAAATTAAATCCAAATATGATTACTTTTTTGGCATCCAATCCAAACTTAACGTTAGAATTATATAATAATAGTGCGTTATATTATGGTTCTTTTATTACATTATTTGGAACATATTCTTTACCTAATGCGAATAATAGTCCAACAACTGATTTATATGGTTTAATTTTATCAATACCTTCTTTATCACCTTATTTAAATCCAGTTATTCCACCTTTTCCAGCGTACGGAACACCGCAATTAACAGCATTATTAGCAGCATATCCATTATTAAATACTATTATTACACAAAATTATAATTCATATATATATTATAAAAATTTATATAATGTACCATCATTGGTAAATTTATTGACATTAAATCCAACATTAATTCCATTAATATATAATAATCCGAATATAATGAATGTATTATCATATAGTTTATATATGGTAGATAAATTGAGTAGTACATTAGCATTACGAAATGAATTTATCACATATTCAACGGGAAAGAATCCGACATATCCGAATGTAACAACAACATCAAGTAATTATTTGTATAGTTTAACAAACTTATATAGTGATAATAGTGTAGTGTCAAAGTCATTGTGGAAATATGTGAATACGGCGTATTTGGGATATGGAACATTAAATTCGCAATTTACAATTACACCGTTATTTTATGCGTTTTCATCTTTAAATACATTTGTGGGATTACCATATAATGAGGATTTATTTTATAGAGCATTATATCAGAATGTTGCGACGGGAACATTACAAAATGATTATATTATTAATTTTTTGGGATATGTAAATAAGAATTATAATTCATCGGGATTAATTAATAGTATATCATTAAATCCACATATATTAACATTTTTGTATCAAAATAATAATTATTTATATAATGCGAAATTGAATACATATATAGTGGAACAATTTATATATAATAATCGAATAGCATTATGTTTAACGGATTTATATAATATGTTTTATAATACAATACCATTAAGTTATTATAATAATAATTTGGAAATTCCATATAATATGTATTCAATAAATAATCTAAGTCCATCATTAAAAACATTATTTACACAAACATATAATTATGTTATTTATTATTCATCTATATCTTCTTCATCATCAACTTTTATGAATAATTTAAATATACAATTTTTATTATATTGTATTTCAAATGTACCTATTATGGAAACATTATTTACATCAAATCCAAATTTATTATTATTTTTCAGTAATAATCCTCGTATGATTCAATATATGATGGAAAATCCACTTACATTTTTAATATTTATATTAAATCCGAATAGTACAAATGTGGAATATAATTTGGTACAAATAGTTATATCGACAGTATTAGAAAATTATTTGGACAATAATATAAAAACATTATTAACAACAACAAATAATCAAGTATTAGAATTAATTGATGTACAATATAATAATAATATAGTATCATCAAGCGCACGAGGTTCATTGGCACCACAAACGCCACAAAGTGATTATTATATGGTAAATTTATATTATGACGCAATAATGAAATATCCCAAAATAGCGCAATTGATAAATTACGCATTAGATGAATATTCAACATATAATAATAATTTAGTATTTTCTATGAGTGATTATCCGAATATATTGACAGATATAATATATTATAATCCGAATGTAATGGGATTTTTGGAACATAATCCAAATATATTAAATTATATATTAACACCGGTAACAGTTACATCGATAACATTAACGCCATTATATCGATTTTTAAAGATTCCGATAATAAACGCACCAGAGAAGGATATAACAAGTTATATAGAAAATGATGTGTTGTATAGTGATTTTGTGCCGTTATTAAATAAGACGATATATGTACCATCGGAATTAGCATATTTGAATAGTCAAATAGTGGTAAGTTCGAATGCGGAGTTTTATGAATTTTTGAATGAAAATTATAATAGTGGAATATATGTAATTAATTTGTTTCAATATAGTAATCAAATTATATCAATATTTATCGCAAACCCAACATCACTTTTTTATAATGCGGTGTATGCTAACCCAAATATAATAAACTTTTTGGTATATTATAATGATGTAGCAATATATTTGAATAATAATCCAAGTAAAGTTCCAATATTTATTAATATACCAAATATAACAAATGTAATGTTGGATATATATGATACAATAAATAATTATAGTAGTAGCGGATTATTATCGAATTATACCACATCATATTTGGGAGATAATTCGAATATAATAACATATTATTTAAATACATTATTAGAAGATTATCCATTATTAAATGTATTATTTAACGCAAATAATAATTATAATAATATAATTTATGAATCGATGATATTATGTGTAACATTTGAAAATAAATATGTAAATTTATGTTATTTATATCCATATATAATGGACATTTCATTAAAGAATATACCATTAATAGAGTATATGAGTAATAATTCATATGGAGATGATTCATTAGTAAAATATATAGATGAAAATCCAACATATATGATATATGAGATGGAGAAATTAACAAATCATTTAAGTTATGTAATAAATATGGATAATTTGATGAATCAGAATTATAATTATGATATATATAAGAAAGTATTTTATTATAATACGGTGTATGGTTCAATATCAAAATTCATAACAGATGTGGGGTGTTATATGCCATTAGAAACAAATATGAATATATTATTATTTATATATAATAATCCGCGATTATTGGAGTTTTATTATACAATAGGTATTTCAAATATATTGGTAACGAATACACGTTTTAATACATTATTTAATTTATGTACATCACCAACAACGAATATAACAAGTATATTTCAGAGTGATATAATTTTAAAACATTATTTAAATTCGGATTTGGTAAATGGTGGAATAGGGAGTGTTCCATTAAATCCGGATAATATAAATTTAGTACCATTATTGAATGCGAATCCAGTATTAAATGGATTAGTATCACAAAATTATATATTTAATATGTATTTCTTAGAGTTAAATAATAGCATACCATTAGTAAATATGTTGTATAAAAATATGGATTTATTAAATATGATATATGAGAATCCGAATATAATAAACTTTTTGTATAATAATCCGGCATTAATTATTTTTTTAAATAATAGTGATGTATGTGGAAGAAGTTATGTAGATTTATTAACAACAAATCCAAATATAACAAATATATATGAAAATTTATTTACAATATATGAGAAAACGTCATTACAAGCATATTTAACAAATACTAATTTTGTACCACCATTACCAATGTATAATTTTTTGAATAAATATGAGAGTATAAAGAGTATAGTGGAACAACAATATAATGGGAATATATATTATAATTCGATAAATAAGAGTATGAGTATGATAACGTTGTTGTGTGATTATCCGAATGTGGTAAATTATATAAATTTGAATCCGAATATAATAAATTTTATGTCACAAAATCCTAAATTTATTGATTTTTATAAATTTTATTATGGAGATAATATATCAAATTTAATATTTTTGTATCAATTAACATCAAATGTAAATACAAATGCGGATACATCATATGGAATAATTGATGTATCAACAATACAAAACGCATCAAATCCAATAATAGATTTATATAAATTTTATTATCAAAAGTTACCACAATATTTGAATAACAATCCAAATATATTAGGTTTTACAAATGGGTTTGGATATAGTGTAACAATAAATAATTTGTTAAAAAATAATGGTCCATTAGATACATTAATAAAACAAAATTATAATTACAATATATATAAAATAATGTTATTATTTAATGCTACATTGGTAACATTGTTGGGAACACAAACACAATTATTATTTTATTTTGTGTATAAAAATCCGAATATGTTAAACTTTTTATTTTATAATAATGAGTTAATAAAAGAGTTAATAGAAAATCCAAGTTATGATAATTTTTTTGTGACATTAACATTTTGTCAAAATCCAGTATTAAATTTATATAACGCAATATATTCATATGATATAAGTAATACAACAAATCCAATACAATTGTCTGATTATTTTGAAAAAACAATGTTTTTAGATTTAATTGGAAATATTGGTCCAGATTCAATATTGATAGATACTTCATCAGGATATCCATAATCATTTAGTTTAAATAAAATTTTTTAATAAATAATCATTTATTAAAAATTGATTGCATAAAAAAAATAAATATTACGTAATAAAAAGAAAGAAAATATATAATAAAAAAATATAGAAAAATGGATTATTCAAATAAAATTAAATTTTTAATTAACTCAACAAAAAAGAATATAGACGTTGTTTTAGAAAAATTAATAACATCTTTTTATGAACAAAATTCTCAAAATTTTATTATTAAAAATACAGATATACTTGTTGTAGTAAATGATTGTGATGAAATATCATTTAAAAAATGTGATAAATATTGTATTTTATATGTAAAACATAATAGTATTGATTTTACGGCACTTATTGCTGTAATAGAACATATATATTCATTAATAGATAATGATTTTGAGATACCTGATTATTGGTTTTATATGCATGACACGTGTAAATTAGGAAGTAATTTTTTAAATTTATTGGAAACATATATTGAAAAGTTATATAATTATAATTTAAATACATTATCATTAACATATGTTAAGAGTATGAATATAGGAATATATAAATATAATTATTTATTAAATAAAAAAAATATTGTTTTAAATTTACGTTCTCAAGATAATCCACCAATGTCACAAATTCAAGAGTTAAAAAAAGTAGGTGTTGCTTTAGAAGACATTTTATTTAAAAATGATGATTATAGATTACATTTTTTGGATTATATAAATTCAATGATGTATCCTCATTTACACGATAGAACATATGTATCAGAACCAAAAAATATATATGAAAAGTCGGATATTAAAAGAATAGAAGAATATTTTGCAAATATTGATTTTTATAAATATAAAGCAAATTGGGAATTAAAAAAAGAATATATTTTAGACCCTTAAATATATATTTAATTATTTAAATAAAAATATTATTTAAATAAATCTCTTTTTATAATTAGTTTTTATAAACTAGATTTTAAAAATTTAGATTTTAGAAAATTAGATTTTAGAAAATTAGATTTTAGAAAATTAGATTTTAGAAAACTAGATTTTAAAAATTTAGATTTTAGAAAATGAAAAAGAAAAGTAATTTATTTATTTTAAATAAAAATATTTTTCAATTAAAAATATTATTTAAATAAATTGTGCTCATCGAGCAGAGTATGGTGTCACTTTCGTGACACACGTGGGGGCCCCGCGCCCCACGGCGGCCAAAGGCCGCGATTGCCGAAGGCAATCTTATGGTAGGGGAAACTTGTTAGTTTCCCCATATTGATAATTCCGAAAGGAATTATCACTCTATCTAATTCATTTTCTTTGAATAAATTTATTTAAAGAAATCTTTTTTTATTTTATTTTTATAAACTAGATTTTATAAACTAGATTTTAGAAAATGAAAAAGAAAAGTAATTTATTTATTTTAATTAAAAAAATTTTTTAAATAAAAAGAATTAAAGTTTAAAATATATAAATTCAATAATAATAGTAGTAGAAGAATATTAAAAAGAATATTTAAAATGTATATATATGAAAATATTCCTCCATTAAAACAAATTGTAAATCAAGCATATAATTATGATATTTATAAAAATGAATTTGAAACATCTCCATTATTAAATAATTTTATTGGAATGTTTTTAAGATATTGTAATAATGATGAAAATACATTTCTAGAAATAATTTGTAAAAATCCAAATATTATTAATTTTTTTTATTATAATCCAAATTTAATGACTTTTTTTATGGAAAATAGTACTTATTTTATTAATTTTATAAATATTACTGAAATACAATATCCAATGACAGATATTTATCAACTTATTTATAATTCCGGTTCAATATTTGCGGATTATTTAAATCCAAATCCAACACCGGTTGATGAATTTTCGTGTATAGGTATGGATTATAAGTTAGATTTATTATTAACAAATAATCAAATATTATCGTCTTTAGTAAATCAGAATTACAATAATAATATATATTATTTATCTTTATACAATAATGAAAATTTATTATTATTACTATGTAATGAAGAAAGTTTTAATACATTAAGTCCATGTATTCAATCCAATCCAAATTTATTAAATTTTATGTCTCAAAATAATCGTCTTGTATTAAAATTACTTGAAAATCCTCAACTTGTAAATGATATGATAGCAATACCCAATATATGTGACCCAAAATATGATTTAAATGTATTATTTTATCAAAATTCCGAATTTAAAGATTGTATTGATTATCCTTCTTCATTTGACCCATTACAACTTTGTACTATTTTTATTACTCCTACAGAATGTGGTAATGCAAATATTATTATTGATGTTTTAGCAGGAAATTTATCAACTACTGGAAATTTATATATAGAAGACGTTACATTTGGAAATTTAGTAGTTACAGGAAATATTTATGGAAATGTGGATTCAAATATTGTTGAATTTGTAGATATATCTGTGAAAAATGATAATTTTACAAATAGTTCAACACCATCATTAATAACAAATCCTTTGTTTCCATTACAAAATATAAACGCACAAATGAATCAAGCAATATATTTAAATTTGTATAGTAAAAATATATATAGTTCATCAGTTGATGGAATATGTGGTAATAATTCAAATCAAAATAGTAGTATAAGAATTCATAGTACTGCTCCATTTAATCAATTTATATCAGGTGTTAGAAAAATATATATAAGAACATTAAATTTATTAATTCCCGATTTATTCAGATTACCTTGGAGTCATCCAACAAAACCAGCATCCGTATCCAAAGATAATCCTTTTTCAGAAGGAATAGATACAGTGTGCCCATATTTATATTATAAGAATTCGAAACCGACGGGATTTGAGAATGGAGTATATAATAAACAATGTTTGTTGGAAGATATACAAATAAAGTCATTATTATATTTTGGATTTACGGGAATGATGAAAGAAATATTATCTAAAAACAATCCATTTGAAATAAATGTAACATATACAAATCCGACATATATAGCGACAAATACAGCAATACCAATAAATAATGTAATGAGTCCATTTCATTTAATAAATTTTATGACAAATAATGTTGTAGAATTAAATATACCAATACAAGAGAATCAGAACGCATATAAATTTAATAATTTTGTATCTTATTTTTATAAACGTTATAGTGAAAATACTTTACTTTATCAACTTATTTATTTATTACAAAAAATGGATTATTCTTATAGAAATAAAAGTTTTGGTAAAACAAATTGTGATGTTTATATTCCATGGGATTTTACTATTGCCGGTTATTATGATACACAAGAAATAATAAGTGATTATCAACCACCTTCTTTAAAACAAAGTGAATTAGTTGATATTTATAAACTATATCAAAGAATAATGGGACAACAAACAGCAAATTATAAATATAATTTAAATTCAGTACAATTATTTTATAGTGCTTATACACCGGATAGTTATATGGATTTTTTAAGAATATTAACATTAACAAAACAAGTATTAAGAGATGTATATTTAGAATATTCATATATAGCGCAAAATAAAACAAGATATATTCAAAAATATATGTATCCAAATGAATTTCAAAATTGTAAAGATATTTTAAATCGTTTTATTAAAAATAAAATGAATCTTGCGATGAAACATTAAAAAAATATTTATTAAGAAATTAAATTATTATTTAAATAAAAAAAAGATTATTTAAATAAAAAAAAAATTATTTAAATAATATATTTCTTTGAAATAAAAGAATGAAAAGAAGTAAATATAAAAAGGAAAAGATAATTATTTTTATAATATAGATAAGTATATATTTTTTTAAATGAATATTCAGGATTTGTTATTTACAAATAAATTTGTTGAAGATGAATCTTTATCTTTAAATGAAATTGAAAATGAAACACGTAATTATGGACAATTTCAAAATTATATGTTACAAAAAAATCATCCAACACAAGATTATTTAAAAAATAATTCATTTGAAGAAAACGCAATAAATATTCAACAATCAAATTCTCAAAATTGGCCAGTTTTATTAAATAAAAACAATGCTCCATTAATGAGTTCTTTTTCGGAAGATTTAGGTAAAGACCGATATAGAAAAAGTATTATTACTTGTATGAGTGTAAATACAAGTGATAGAGATTTATCAAAATATTTACGTTCAAATGATTTTTTTATACCTTTTCCGAAACAATTTACAAATATTGAAAAATTAGTGATTAAAGATATTGTATTTCCAAATTATTATCCTCCAATAAATAATACAAATAATATTGTATCTTGGCAATATCCAACAAAAAATGATTTATTATCTTATAATATTGACCAATTAATTATACCTCAACCAAATATTATTAATAATATTGAAATTCAAACAATATTTTATAGTGAATTAACATCAACAAAAATTATAGGAGAAAATACATATAATGTATATTCAGTATCAAATAGTGATAATTCTCAATATTTAGTATATCAAACAAATGTATCAGAAGGGTATTATAATACAAAAGAATTAAAAAAGGAATTTGAATATAGTACAAATAAAATAGTACATGGAGCAACTTATTTAAATTTAAAAGAATTAGAATTAACAAATATTACGCCTTTAAACAATAGTAATATACAATCTGTTTTTATACCAACACGAAATGTTCCGTGGAAATTTGTATATGAAGAACCATATTATACAACACAATTAAATATAAATACTCCACATAATTTTACAATGGATATTGATACATCAACACAAGAAGTAAAAGTAGTAAATCGTATGGAAAAGTTATCGATTATATCGATTCAAACATTTGACCCATTAGATAATAATTATGAAAGTAATGATATATTTTATGAATATAGTTTAAATCCGAATAAAGGAACAAATAATTATATAGACCCAAGTTATATATATGTAACAATACCTTATCAAAAACATATTACATCATTTTATTTTGATGAATCATCATCTTCAACATATATAAATCCTTTTCCATTAGTATTAACGGGAATTAGTAATGATAATATAGGAAATATTCAATCCAAATATATTAATTATACAACATTTTATGATATTCAAGTATATTTACAAAACGGATATATTGAAACAGAATTGGATAGTATATGTACATATAAATTTTGGGATATAATTGAATTAGTAAATAATAATGGGAAAAAAGTGGATAAATTTGTTCGTTTAGCATTTAAGATGAGTAGCGGTAATTTGAGTACATATTTGTATAATCCATATGGATATTTAATAAAACCAACGTGTGAAAGTACGTATGTATATAAGGATTCATTACAAACATTTTTACATAATAATGGATTATATAAATTTAATTATATTGAGAATAAAGAAATATTTATAGGACGTTCAATGTTATTTCGTTGGATATTTGATATTGATGAAAATATGTATGTGGATTATGAAGTAGAAGCGGATTATGAAAAGCGACGTTCATTATTAAAATTATTAGGATGGTCTGTACCGAATAAAACGTATAATTTAGTTGGTATATCAAATAGTCCTATATATCGTTTTGTTCATAGTAATGTTCAAAATAAAGTATTTCAAGAAGAATTTGAACAAAATATAACAAATAATATTTTTACAAATGATTCACCACAAAGAAAATTAAATTTACAATTATATAATAATGAATATTATTTTAAGTCATATGATTACATATTTATGAAAATATCACCCGATATAACAAAAAACGCAATAGAAAATGCTTTATTAGTGGCACAAGATAATACACATTTAAATTTGAACTCAATATATATTCAACCTGAAAATATAACGACGGGTATAGGAGAAAATGAAACGCAATCAAGTAATGCTATTTTTGCGACACCAGATATTTATGTAAAAGACCGAAATGAATTATTTGCTAAAATATTAATATCAAATTTACCAACTCAAGTAACACCTGAATTATCATTAAAAGATGAATCAGTAATGTTTTATGATAAACCATTGGAAAATTTATCGGGAATTTATGTGGAAATTTTAAGTCAAGATTCAAAGAAAATCAATATAGGAACAAATTATAGTTTTACACTTGAAATACACGAAATTAGGGATATTATTAAAGGAACAAATATTGATACAAAACGTAATGAAGTTTTTACAAATGGAATTAAAAAGTAGAGAAAAGTGAATCATAAAGTGTAAAAAAGGGTAAATCATTTTTATTTTGTATAATGGATGAGTTCATATGTAAATAGGCATTAAGAATATTTGTTTTTTTAATAAATAAATAAAAGAGATAAATAATAAAAAGTATAATGGTAAAGTAAATATCTTTAAGATAAATTCGAGTATTTTTTAAAATAAGTAATGGAATTAGTTTATTACATATTATTTCAAAAATATATTTTTTAATAAATACTTTATTTTGAATATTTTTAGAAATATTTAATAAATAAAAGAAATATATAAACGCAAATAAAAAAGCAAATATAAAAGCAAATTTAGGATTATAGGATGTAAATTTAAATATATATAAAAAAAACCATACAAAAATCCAATATGAAAAAAGTGTATCTATCATTTTATTTAATGTTCTTCTACATATCTTGAATATATAATTTTATAATTATTTATTTATAATTATAAAAATAAAAATAAAAAGTTTATTTTAATTATTTAAGTAAAATAATCTAATTCAAAATAATAACTAGATGATGCTTCATCCCATAATAAACTTGTAATCCAATTACAAGATTTACAAATAAATACATCAGTTCCATACGCATCTCCATCAGAACTTAAACGATATGCGGCAATATATTTAATACAATTTATATCAGAATTACATTGAACACATTTTTTAAAATAATTTTTTGATAATTGAATAAAAGATTTTTTATTTCTATCGCCGCAGTAAAATTGATGATTATCAAATATTATTAAATTTTCATAAGGTGGTATTTTGTTATCCATTTTTATTTAAAATAAAAAATTTCTTTTACATTCAACTTTATTTAAAAAAAGATAAAATCAAATAAAATATACAATGGATGTAAAGAAATTTTACAATAATAATATATTATAAATATAATCAAAAATGAGCAATCTTGACAAGATGAATATAGAAGAAATTGTTAAAAACATTGAAATGTTAAAAAACATTGAAATGGATAAAAACAATGAAGTAGATAAAAATGAAGAAGAAGAGAATGAATGTGAAGAGTGTAAAGAAAATGATGTTGAGGATAAGAATGAAGGTAAGAAGGAGATGAATAAATTTGAATTAAGTAATATTTTTATGGGAATATTAATATTTGGATTATTAAATATTACATTATTTATGTACAATATGAATTGTATTGAGTATTATAATGATAAGATTGATAATAGTACAAAGTTTAATATAATATATGACATATTTAAAATTGCTCGAGATTATTATATTTTGAATATATTTGAGAAAATATTATATGTATTTGTATTTTTATTTTCAACATATATTGTTGGAAATTTTATTGTGAAGGAAGTTTTTAGTATAATAAGAGATATATTTTTTATAAAAAAAGAAGTAGTTGATGAAAAGAAGAAGGATGATGATAAAGAAAATGGTAATATGACATTTCCATTTGGATTAATGTCGAGTATGAGTAATTTAACAAATAGTTCTAAATTTGTAGTAGAAAAGAAGGGTGAAACAGGGGTATCATTAAAGGATGTTGCTGGATGTACGATTGCGAAAAAGGAATTATTAGAATTAATTGATTTTTTACAAAATCGTGAAAAGTATATATCATTAGGCGCTCAATTACCAAAAGGTGCCCTGTTACACGGTCCGAGTGGAACTGGTAAAACAATGATAGCAAAAGCATTAGCACATGAAGTAGAGTATAATTATATATATGTTCAGGGAAGTGATTTTAAGAAACCGTTAGTAGGATTGGGACCAAGCGCAGTAAAAGATTTGTTTAAAACAGCACGAAATAATGCTCCTTGTATAATATTTGTGGATGAGATTGATAGTATAGCGAAGAAAAGAGATAGTGGTAAAAGTTATGGAAATGGTGGAAATGAGGAGGATGCTATATTAAATACATTTTTGGCGGAATTGGATGGATTTAAGGAAAGGGGTGATGTATTTGTGATGGGAGCAACAAATCGATTAAGTGTGATTGATAAAGCGTTATTAAGACCGAAGAGATTTGATAGAATTATTCATTTTAAGTTGCCAAATGTGGATGAAAGATATGAGATTATAGAGTCATATTTTAATAAGATGAAAATAGATGAAAGTTTAAAAGAAGAAATGTATATAAGAAGATTGGCACAAAAGTCGTTTGGATTTAGTGGAGCACAAATATATAATATGTGTAATGAGTCGGCAATTTTGGCAGGAAAAAACAATAAAGAGTATATAGATGAGGAGTGTATAAATGAGGCATTAGATTATATACATTTGGGAAAGACGGAGGAACATATTAAGAAACATTTAACGGAAGAGGAGAAGAAGAGAACGGCATATCACGAAACGGGTCACGCAATTGTCGCAATAATGTGTAAAGAATTGGAGAATCCGACACAAATTTCTATTGTACCTCATAATAAGGGTTCATTAGGAGTAACAATCGCACCAATTAATGAACATAAATATTCTAAAACAAAGGAAGATTATGTTGCGGAGTTGGCAATGTTGTTGGGAGGAAGAATGTCAGAAGAATTATTTGTGGGAAATGTGTCGGGAGGGGCAAGGGATGATTTGAATAAGTTTAACGCATTAGTGGATGAGTATTTTAATAGCGGAATAGATGATATATATTTAGTAAATGAATCGGATTATAGAAATGAAATCAAGATATCGGAAAAGATGATGGAATATATTGAGATACGTAAAAAGAATTTTATAACAGATGTTGAAAGTTATACACGGAAAATATTGGAGGAAAACGTGGATAAAATAAGGGAAATAGTAAAGTTATTGTTAGAAAAGGAAGATTTATATGAATCGGATATTAAGAATTTTATATAAATATATGTTGAATAATTATTTTATTATTATTTTTAATAATAAAGTAACGTAAATAAGGAATAAAAAAATGACGGATAGAAATATCTAAATATATAATTCTAAATAAACGAGTATTGGTCTTGAGTGTTATATGTTTTGCCCCCCGTATAATGCTTAGGACCATAATAAACTAAAAATATCAGGGACGTTTCTTTGGGAAGAGGTGAAGAAACGTGGAAATAGGAATTAATCTCATAAAATAAATCATAAAATAAATCTTAAAATAAATCATAAAATTAATCTTAAAAATAATTCTATTATGAAAATTATAATAAAATAACGTAAATAAGAAATAGGAATATTATATTAACGTAAATAAGGAATAAAAAAATGACAGATAGAAATATTTGAAATTAATATTATAAGATAA